>JGI24710J26742_10004158_pt1 | contig 12018 bp, 11 predicted proteins | sample BioPla2DNA2_FD_26742 | JGI IMG/M metagenome (IMG submission 26742) | reverse complement strand
CGGTTCTAAATTTGTCATAGTCATAGATTTTTACAGTCCATACTTTCGTATTTACTTTCGATCTGTCTTTGAGATCGTTTGTAACTGTTGACTTCGCACTAATCCCGTCGTTTTTTCCATAATAATTCGTGTCAACATTCGACATCAAATAGTCCACGAANGGCTTAATANTTGTGAATAATTCGGAAACACTTGTCCCACCAGACATTTGTGTGATATAACTATATTCTTGTTTTGTTTCAGGATTTCCTGTGAGGAATCCAATTTTTGCAACAATAGATTTTTTTTCTTCGCCAGCATACAACGCGTTAAAGAATGTATCTTTACTTTCGCCAACAAAATATAATACGTTTTGTTCGTACATATAGCATTTTAAATATGTTGTTTCAACCGTTTCCAATAACTGAATAGTACCTAAACTTTCAGCACTCATTGTTGGAAGTCGGTCGTAAAGAATATTGTATTCTTCTCCAACCTTTGAAGGACGGATAATAAGTTTTATATAAACTTTATCACCTTCGGTTCTGGCGTCGATGTCTTCAACGTATCTCTTTGCATATTTTTGAACAAGTTTACTCATATAATCACTTAAACCAGCAGTTACGACATATAGTGATTCGTCTACGGGGATTTTACTATTCAAGATTCCCATCGTACTTGACGTATTGGTTTTATCGAAATGAGTCGGTATTTGATTTCCCATAAAAAACTCCTTTTAAAATCAAAATTATTCTATAAAATATATAATAATGTCAGTGCAAAATATTTAAATTAAAATAATACATTTTATACGATTTACTANAATTTCGATTATTAATACTCTGTATAAAACGTTTCAGTTGACAAATAAATATAACCGATAGTATATAAGAATGGAGAACTTTATGGCTATTAAGAAATTTAACTCAGACGATTATTATGATAATATTCCAAATACTATCCCATTAATGGAAAATATCCAGAATGAAGGTAAAATAAAAGATTCAGTAGCTGATATGCTATCGAATATAATCGATCAACAGTCGAAAGCAAAACGTTCCCAATATATGGATATGATTGGTGTAATGACACCTGTCACATATTATCAGACACAAGTCTCTTCACAAAACAACTATGCAACGGATGCTAGTAGTCCAAGTGAAATTGCAAGTTCTACTAAAAAGTTTAATAAAATTAATAATTTTATGGTTAAACTTGATGGTAGAGTTAATATGTCCAATGAGGGTGAAGAAGGGATCAAGGATTACTTTTATGATGGATCATTAATAATTCTTCCGAGAACTATAAAACCANTGGAAGGTGACCTGTTCGTAATGAAATATTACGATCGATATATATGTTATAAAATAGATCAGGTTGAATTAGAATCTTTTATAGAAGATTCAGGATTCAAATGTCAATATTCGATATATCGACAGGATTACGAACCAGATGCAAAACAGATTGTGAAAGAATATGTGTATTTCCATGAACTCGTTGGTACTTCATATAGACCCGTATTAACTTTACAAGAGTATCAGGATATAAAAGATTTTGAAGTCTTGTATACACATCTTTCTACTGTTTTTAACACCTTATTCTATGATAAAATCATAAATGGGTACGTTTATCGTGACTATGGAAGTGAGAATTTAGAGAAAATTATCGCGGACAATAATAATATAAAGACACTTAACGACTATAAAGGTATATATCGAGCACAATATGGTCCCGATCATCACCCAACGTTTGAAAAAGTTAGGGGGATACGAAAAGAAGATTATGCTTATGATAATTTTTTAAATAATTTTATTTATAGAAATAGAATATTTAGAAAATATGAAGGTATAGTCCTTTCGGTAGAACCAATGTTAGAAATAGACCGAGTTGCTTATAGACGTTCTATGTATGGTGCTTTGGAAACAAGAACTAATTCTAATCTTAAGAATATCTTTATCTATACTCCACATGTAGAATATCTACAACCTGGTGTTAATTCTTATTTGGTTGGGAAGAAAAATGTTATATATCGACACTTGAATTTTGATGACGATGGTAGAACCGATGAATTCTTTCCTCAAGTATTGACACAACAAGTGTTGTATACATCAGAAGAAGATTTGAGTTTATCGTGTAATTCAAAAGTATATAGTTCTTTAGATAACATGATTATTGAGACGGTTTCTAGATACATATACAAAAAAACAGATGATTTCGCTGATAGATTCCGATATTTGTTTGAAAATATCGATAATTTATATGAGGATTCTATAAGTTATAAAAACATCTTTTATTTGTTTCCGATGCTCGGATATGTTATTGAGAAATCTTTGCAAGAATTATATTCCGATAGAGTCGTTAAATCGAGTAACTAAAGAAATTTAGTTATATCAACAATTTACGATAGGAGTTATCAATAATGAAATTTCCTTATTTCAGTTTAGAAGAAGATGATCAAATTACTCAAAATGATACAATCTTCGACGATACCAAAAACGATCCTCTTGAAGACGCTGGTCAAGATCTTCAGACAGTAGATGTTGTTCCTACACAACAAGAAACAGGTCATAACCAAGCTGCATCAGCTGGTGGTGTTGTTGTTGGTGATGGTAACAAAACAAACGCTGACGATCTTGAAATAGATCCTGTCGCAGCAACAGAGTTATTTATTCGTGACCGATTTGGTCTCTCTCGAGAAGACCTTGAAGCAGGTGTAAATGAATTAGTTGAAGACGCTGCTGAAATCCCAAACGCCGATACAGGTATGACGACACAAGACGAAGAACTTGTTGGTGATGATGCGGAAGCGGCCGCTGTTGGTATGACAACTGTTACTGTTGTTCCCCCGGAAGGTGGTACAACTGTTGCATCTGATCCAGAAGATGCTCCAACAATTGAAACGCCTACAGATGTCGCTACTCTTGAAGGATTGCGACGAATCTGGTCAATGGAAGAAGAATCATTCGATGAATCTGAATCCGGAGATTTGGGTAGTGCAGATGTTGAGTTTGATGTTAAAACACAGGCAAACGACGTCAATTTCAAAATGGAAGATCAAGCCGTAACAATCGAACCTAACGCTGGTGGTGACACTGGTGGGTCTTCTGAAAATGAAGATTTAGGTGGAGAGGAAATGCCTGAGGAAGAAGGCGGTGAAGAAACCGCAACCGAAGATGAAGAAACGACAGGCGAAGAAGATGGCGAAACCGCTGCTGAATCTTGGCTGAATTGGTTCTAATCTAAACCAATCCACAAATAACATATCCCACAATTAATGTGGGATATGTTTTATTATGATTTATAAAGTTGGAGGAACGGATTTTTATGGATCAACAGAATGAACAACTGATGGACGATTCTCAGAATGTATGCACTAGTGTTCCTTATAATTGTTATTATTCACCAAGGAAAATGTTGAGGAAGTTTGCTTACAAGCGAGAAATAAATATAGATCAAATACTTTATATCTATCTAACAAATAGTAACTCTCTTGTAGCGATCGAGTCCGAATATGACTTAAATTATATATGTCATAAAATTCAAACAAAAACAATTGTGTTTCAAGGAAGAGTCTTGAAACAAAAAGAAAAACAAAATCTAGTCGAAATATTAAAAACCGATAGAAAATTATATTTCGGCTGTTAAAAAAAATGGAGATAACATGGTTGATGTATCTAAATTTAATATCAATACACCGGTGAAGATAAAAATCTTAAATAATGGGATTTATATTCCTGAATTAAATACATATACTCCGCTGGAAACTTATGCGTCAGTAAATCAAGCTATATCAATCATGAATCGCGGAATAACGGTCGATTTTCCACAACAATCTGCAAAAAAAGAAATATCACTCAAAATTGAGGAAATATTGCTTGATTATGAAGATAGAAAAAATAAACTTAAAGATAAGTTTGGAAAAGTTGGTACAGATNTCGATATAGCTCTAGATGTCGTTCAAGAAATTAATAATAAGAGTGATTATAAGCCGATAACTGTACACAATAAAGATAATATCTTTGAGTATAGAGATGTTGCTGAGGAAAATGCACGACAGCTTAGTAATCAACCACCGTTAAGTATTTTCGACGCAGACGATTATATCAGTGCAGACGAACGTATGAAACGAGCTGATCATACGAGAAAAGTAAAAGAATCTTTGACAACAAAAAAGAAATATTTGTTGGATGAGTTTACAGAACTTACCGATAGTATGCGAAGAGTTGCAAAAGATGCTAGATATTTTCTTGGGGATGATTCGGAACCGGTTGATGAAACAAATTATGACGATTTAAAATTATAAAAAAAAATATATAAAAATAGAGTGTGTGGAAAAACCACACACTCTATTATTGTGTTTTAAATATACACCTAGGCTGCTTTCTTTGCCGCTTTTACGATATTCTTTACCGCCGAAGCTGCTTTTGCTACGCCTTCTAATACGTCAGCGTTAAGCGCCTTCAGGAAATGATTCGGTAATGCTACAGAAACTGTGTAATTTGTACCAACTTTTGTTTCTGTACCNTCGGGATTCTTAACAATACCCGACTCTTTGTTTTTGATCTTTAAAGCCGCAATAGGAGTCTCAACTAATGTGATATCCTTGCTCGTTCCTGGCCTCTTCTCCATAATCAAGTCAAACATCTGCTGACTATATTCGGTCACAACCTTATTTACCGAATCAGCAGTATGACCAGATCCCAATTTACCAGCCGTAGCTGCCGAAATTTCGGAATGTGTAATCGTTACTGTTGCCATCTTTGGCACCTCCTAGGATTTATTTTTTGGGTATTCANGCATGATTNTTAATACCTCATTANTATAATATATAAACTAAACAAAAATTCTAAAAATTTAATGCATATTTGGTTTCCGCAGTTTCTATTCTGGACCAATTGTCTGAATAATTTAAATCTAATGTTTTTACAAAGTTGTCTAAAAAGTTAAACCCTTCTTTCGTTGATCCGAATTTTCTAGAATCTGTACTTATTTCTAAAATTGTGTTATTTATATCTTGATAAATAAGTTTTGTATTTATTTTAATATCGTTTACAATTTCAGATTTTGTTAAAATATAATTAAATACTTCTTTCTTAGTACTGTTACCAAATGTTTTTAACACCGCTTCATTAATATTAAAATCTATATCTTTAAATTTTAATACTTTTATTGGAATGTCGACATCATCACTACTATTAGACATCATGTGTACGTGGATTATAGAATCATATTCACATTTATTATCCGTTGACGCTACAATATCCCTTAATTTTACATATATTTCTGGATCTATATCCCAAACATTTCGTGGCGATAACTGTTTTGTTTTGTCATAATTTCTTCTTTGTCTTGCGATAAAACTGTTTTCTCCTTTTCCACTAACCGTCTCCCTATAATACTTCTCTCCATGAGTGCTACAATAACTCAATTCCCCACCCGGCTTAACAAAATACTCAAAAATTTTGCGCATGACTGTTAAGTTTGTCGATTCGTCATCCGTGCTGTCGAGTAAATTAATTGAAGCGATTCCAATTAAACCCTCATCGATCTGTTCATGTTGTTTTACAGATAACATATTTTCCCCTTTAAATGTTAATTTGTATAAAATATACATATATACATATTTAGTTGTATATCTCGGTATAATTTTATACGAATATATAATATATACTTGAAATTTAAGATAGAAGGAGCACCATTGTGGTAAAATTAGTAAGATTAAAGCTCGTAAATTTTATCGGAATATATTTAGGACTTGGTTTAAACGAAATAGAAATAGATTTTAGTAAATCTACCAATAATATCATACTAATATTGGGCAATAATGGTAGTGGTAAAACAACGATTATTAATGAGATAACACCACTTCCGTTGGAAAGAATGGGTTCTAGAAATAGTTCTCGTATTATCGATGGTGAAATCGGTATAAAAGAATTAGATCTATTGGTAGACGAGTTTGTGTTATATAAGATAAAAATCATATACGATCCGTCAAAAACCACTAAATGCTATATAGATAAATATATTGACGGGAAAGTTATAGAATTAAATCCGAATGGAAACGTTTCTAGTTATCTAGAAATAATAGAACACGAACTCAAAATGAAGAAAAATTATACGAATATCGGATACTTGTGTGGTAGCGATTCGACTAAAAATTTCGTCAGTATGAAACCGACAGAACGAAATAATTATATATCTGAATGGATGCCTGAGATTTCTGAATTTGTTGACGCTTATAGAAATTCTATGAAACTAATGAATAAACTTAAGCGAGATATCAATAATTATAATAAAGAAATCGGAGCAATGACATCTATAGATTATGAGTTAGAACTCAATCAGGTCAATGCAAACATATCTAATCTTTCAGACGAATTAAAGGAATTGGAATCACAAATCGTCCAACTAAAAACCTATAATAGCCAATTNGAGAAATATGTTAAAACNGATAGACAGATCGAAGATATGAAATTTAAATTCTTTGAAGCTTTTAACGTTGTTAAAAACTTGTCTGATAGGTTCTATGAGTATTGGAATAAACATCCACTTCCTGAAACAACATCTGGGAAAGAATTCCAGGATACATTGAATGTTATGGAAAATGATATAAATCGTTTACAGAAAGATATCGAACGAATTGAAGAAAAAACCAATCTATTATCTGCAGAAATTGATTCGTATTCTGGAATGTTGAGTACAGATGAAAAGATATCTAATGCGGACTTATCAACCATTATTCAAACGATTGAAGCTAATGATTTCACATTAGTGAATATTAATCAGACTATAAAAGAATTTCAAGATAAATACGGGAACGAAGAAGAAACACGAATGTCAATATCTGTTATATCAGACCTAAAGATTATTGTCGAAATATTGACGAATAAATTTATTCAATTAAACAATCTAGTTCCATTAGATACAATAGCTGATTTTGATAAATTGCCAGACAGGATTGATAGTAGTGTATCCGATATTAAAAAGATAGATGCGCTTATTGAAAACACAACTTCTAAACTGACACAAACCAATAATGAGATATATAAATATGAAAAGGGTGGGTTAGATGAACAGATACTTATGAAACGACCACAATTTTGTCAAACTGAATATTGTGGTGTTGTAGAGGAATTGATGAAGTATCTAGATCCAAAAGAAAATATAAAAGAATTGTATTCTGAGTCTGAAAAATTACAAAAACAGATATTTGACTACAATCAGAGAAAAGACGAAATTTCGGAATTTATAGAAAACTATAGAAAAATACACGTTATTTATGTTGAAATATGTGATTATTTGCATCAAAATTGTGAGAAAATAGCAAAATTTCCAATCCATTTTCAGAATTTCTTTTTAGAGAGCCCTATAAGTATATACACCCATATGAACGATTTAAAAGCTCTAATTCAAGATTTTACTGAAATCATGAGTTTATACGATAAGCGTGACGAATTAGACACAACTAATTCAGAATTAAAGAATATTAGAAAACTTATTGTTACTAATAAACAAATCAGTGAAAACTTAGAATATCGTGTTAGAGAATATGAGAAATTACGAGAAAAACGTACAGAATTATATTCTAATTTGGAAAAAGTAAATGATACATATCAGACATATAGGAATGCTCAATCGTTGTTAGAAGAACGTGATAAATCAACGTGTATGATAAATGAAAACATTATAAACGTTATGAATTATAAAAAACATTTATTAAATCATCTTGAAGTAACATATATCTACAATTCAAATAAAAATTATATCGAAACTGTTATGGAAAAACGTAAACTTGAAATCGAAACATCACTGATGGAATTCAATAAAAAGCGTGATGAGATGACGACGTTCTATATTAGTAAGAAACAAATTGAAAAGATGCGTAATGAGATTCAAGAGAAGTTTGATAAAGTCGAAATACTGAATAATATATGGTCACCAAAAACAGGATATCCATCACTTAAAATTGAATCATTCTTGAATGAGTTGACTATAAGCACCAACGAAGATCTCGAGAATATGTGGGGATCTGAAATGAAAATCGAAGAATTTATTATTAACGAATCCGATTTCAATATTGTGGTAAATCGTTCTGGAACAAATATCGAAGATGCATCGTTGTGTTCACAAGGCGAAACGAAGACNATTAATACAGCGATAAGTTTTAGTATTATCAAATCAAATATTAATGAAGGCGGATATGATATATTACGATTAGATGAAGTAGATGGTGTATTTGATCAAGATAGACGTATTGGTTTTCTCGATATGATTCAGAACCGTGTAAATGAAATGGGTGTTAATACATGTGTTATTATTACACATAATAATGAATTCGAAGATATTCCGTGTGATGTAATATTATTACGGGGCGCGGACGCTAATTCATTGAAGATGAAGAATAAGAATATTCTTTATAAATATTAAAAAGGAGGTAAAAATCTTGAGAGTTCCATTAATGGTGTCGGGTCTTATAAATAAAAACGGCAATATGTATGATCAAGAGACCATTGTTGATTTTCAAACGGATAAACCTTTATTAGATAGGTTTATGAAAGAAGGAAAAATTAAAAGTATAAATGGGGGTAGAACNTATGAGTAATGAAACAGAGCCAAGAGAAGAATTGGATGATATTTTAGTATATATTAAAGATATCTTTAGTCCATATCGGTTTGAAAACGTTAAAAAGCATTCGGTAGATGGAGATACTATAAAGATTTGGTATTATGATTGAAATAGTCTTCAACGTCGACTAGTTATATTTGAAAATGTTGTTGGGTATTCGGTATTGGATAAACACGATTAAAAAAAAATGACAGGTCTACCACAGGCCTGTCATTATAATTCTCTCATAAAATATTATGGTGGTACGGAATGATTGCGAACATTAAATCATTAGAACAACCCTAACGATAACATATTTCAATCATTATAAAATATGTCAGTGAGTTTTCAAATAAACCTATACATTTAAATATAGATGAGGTGTATTAATAAAACAAATGATTTATTAATCGTCTAATCGGTAATACATTCTTACGTGATGGCTCACGTTTGATAGTAATATCTTTAAACATTTGGTCTATCGCATCTTGTTGTATATGATTTTTCGGTACATTTAATTTCATATACTCTTGAGTCACTTCAAACTGTGATATCGGACGATATGGACAAATGTTTGATGTTTTTAGTAATCATAATTAATACACTTTACCTCCTTTTTATTTTTAGAGTGGGAGGGTTGTTCTCCCACTCTATCTTATAAGTATAATATACAATCGAGCAATATAAAGAAGAGGGTGTTCAACCCTCTCCTTTATATTTTTGACGGTTTATAAACTCTATTCTATACCACGTAGTTTTCTGTGAGCATCTTTTCCACGTTGTTATGAATTTCGCAAATAGAAGCGTCGTATCTGTCGTAATATGCCTTAACTTTCTCAAAGAGTTTGTCGCTAATGTCATATTTGTTTAAACCTTTATTAATTTGGCGATCTGTATCTAACGGGATAAAACTTTGAGTCCACCCATTAAGTACAGTTTTATAGTTTTTGAAATCTAAATCACCATTTACATCAACATTATTTGTATGACCATAGAGTTTGTTATAGATTTCTGTAACTATAGTTCGTATTTGTAAATTAACATCAAATACAGATTTAACTCTATCTTCCGGTTTAGCGTTTAAATAATCTTCATAAAGAATATCTGAACTCTTAAAAAGAATTGTAACTATAGCCGGATGAAGTTGTTTCAATTTGGTATAATCTACAATGGAAATTGCTGATAATAGATTATTAAATCGTTCCTGTAATATATTAAAACTATTGTTTCCTTGTGTAATCAATTCTTCAATCATGTTATCAAATGTAATCAAAAAGTTTTCATTTTCAATTTCTTCACGATATTGAAGTAATACATATGTTGGAACGAGTTTATTGTAAATAATATGACTCAAATTGAATCGGTCTAATAAGATGTAAGGCGGATTACAATCGTTCTCTCTAACTTCTTTATAAAAACTAGAAATATCGTCCTTATCTGTGAGATGTACACCGTTTTTATAAACCCGTATATCAAGATCGATTATACCATATCCTTTAATCATCTGTTCTAGAGTTGTGTGTGATAAAAAGTCCAGTTTATCATTGTAATTTATACTAATGTTGCTACTGAGCTTTTGTCTAAGGATCGTTAAATCTGAGATGCTCCCATTTTCAATGAGGTTTTTAATATATTTTTTATCATAAATGGTTCGTTCAAGACTCTCATAAATAGCGTGTAGTTCTTTTGTAAAGGCTTTTGCGTACATTCGTGGAAAATGAACTACAATCGCTCTCGGAACTTTTCTTGTAAAAAGCTCCACCTGCGTAGTTTTCCCACAAACATCGCCACCCTCGAAACAGACTATTCTGAGATTTGATAATGTTTCGTTTGCAAGCATTATAAAGCTCCCGTTATAATGTGAATACTATATATTATTATGTTTTTACACGTAAGTAACATGTAAATATAAAAACAATTTTTGCAATTTAAGAGTTTCATCTATTTAACTACTCCAAACGTTTTGTGAATAGTTAACTTGACAAACTTCTCCTTAAACAAACTCAACACGGTTCCATTCCTCACCATGTGAGAAAAAACAAATGTGTCTTTTTTAAGCATTGCATTTTTAGTCACCTTACTTTTTTATAGGGGGTTCGTAACCCCCTATTTTTTTTTTGTCTTTTTTCTAAGCAAAACAACTTAATATAAATATTTTTAGGAGAATATTGTAGTATGAGTAATATTTATTCATGTGAACGAAATATCATCGATTTAAACGCTGTAGATATGTTTTCAATAGAATCCTTTGCAACTCTTCAAAAGATTAGTGGAAATAAAATTGATGAAAAACGAAAAATGATTAGAGATATGACTCTAATAGAGTTTGACGTATGTTCTAGAAACGAAGCCATGTATTCTGGTAAAGATATAGTCGCTGCCATCGACGGTTCCGTATATATTCAAGAATTGGTTCAACGTGGTACGTGGTTTGGTGAATTAGATCACCCGGATCCAGGATGCAGTCGCGAACGTTTCTTAAGAGTGGATAAAGATAATATATCTCACAGAATTGGGCGATATTCACACAATTCAGAACGAATGATCGGTGATGTGTATTTAGTAGCACCAAAAGGTCATATTCCTTGGGATTGGATTCAATCTGGATCAAACTTATCATTATCTGTTCGAGTATTAACTCCGAACTATAAAGAAATGACAGACGAACAGACCGGACGACCATACGTTTATAAATATGGACCGATGCGAATGGTTTGCTTTGATATGATTAGTTCGGCCCCGGGTTTCAAAAGCGCAAGTATTATTTCTGATGTAGATTCATACAACGCCGCTGCAGCAGACGTATCTGCAGAAAACTGGAAAGGGATTAATGCTAAATGGACCGCTGGACGTAAAAAAGAAGAATTCTTACATCTGTTAAAATCACAAGAATCTTTACCAATTTTGCAGGATGTTTATGGATTTGATATTTCAAAAGCCGATAAAATCAGTTATTCTCAAGAAGGATTGATTTCTATCGTTACTAAAAAAACACCAGAATATTCACAAACCATCAATATCCCAACAAATGTCTACAAAGTAAACCAAGTGTTGGGTGCTGGTAAATAATATAAAGAGGGCCAAATTAGCCCTCTTTATATTGTGTTTTAAAAACCATAAAACATATCGTCATCGTCTTCATCTTCATCAGGAGGATTCAATGTTTTTATCTCAGTTTCAAGAAATAATTCAAGTAGATTATAGAAAATCGTACAGATTATGAAAAACACATCTGTATACACTAAGTTTATTAAAACGTTATCTAATAAAGATATTCTATTATGAGAAAATACAGATTCAAACACTATACTAATAACAAGTAGACAAAGCACTCCAATCGGTATAAATAATGCTAAAAATATTCGTTTTAGTAGATTAGCGTTTTCTATAAAATTTTTAAACAATTCATATAAACTCATAGATATAACTCCTTT
>JGI24710J26742_10004156_pt1 | contig 12023 bp, 9 predicted proteins | sample BioPla2DNA2_FD_26742 | JGI IMG/M metagenome (IMG submission 26742) | reverse complement strand
TCCTTATAGAAATCGTTCAATGTTATTATAAACTGTTCCGCGCCGAATTTATCGAGAATAAGTTTTATCATTTCTTTATGCTCGGCCTTGGGAATAAGTTTGGCTCTCCTCAAAAAATATACAATCATTTCCCGTTCAAACAAATCTATACATTTAAAACAAAGGGTATCGAGAATTTGCTCATGCGCAAATTCTCGACAGCGCCTTAAGACAATAGAGGCTGAATTAATACCGTTAACAAGCTTTGACGTGGTATAGTTGGTGGAGGTGTACATACCTTCGCCGAAGCTGTAGCAAATCAGCTTGTCGGGGATTCCGAAATATGAGTTTACATACTGACTGGCAACAAAATTGAAGTAGTAGTCATCATACAGATTTATGTAATCTTTGTGCATTTTTGCTGCAATTTTCCGAGCAAGCTCTGTGCTGTAGCACTTGTTCCAGATGGTGTGATTTATTGGGCGTTCTTCATAAGCGACTCTATAGAAAGCTCGGCGGTAGTCTTCAGTGTCGAGCTCTGCACATCTATGGATGAAACTGACATCTATCGCACGCTTAACAGCTTGGGACATCACGCAGATGTATTCGACATCCGTGCCGAAGGCTAGCATGTCATAGGCCTTTTTTTGTAAAACAGCGGCAAGCGTACTGCAGCAGTTCGGCATTAAAACATCGTCACTGTCCAAAAAGAGAACATAGTCTCCGCTCGCCCTTTCAATGCCCGAGAGTCTGCTGCAGCTTGAGCTGCTGTTTTCCTCGTGCAAAACCGGAATAAAGTTCCCGTTTTCTTCCAATGACTTCAATACTTCCCGGCTTCGGTCTGTAGAGGCGTCGTCCACACAGATGACTTCAATGTTCGGGTAATCCTGCTCCAAAGCACTGCGTATTGCGCGCTCTAATGTGCTCTCGTTGTTGTAATTGATAATCACAATCGAAAACTTCATGCGGCTCACCCCCTGAAAACTGATAAAAAGTGAAATCCGAAGCAAGACTTTTTAAGCAATATTTACATTTTTGAAAAATGGCAAGTATATGCATAACATTATACAATAAATTTGTCAAAAAAACAAAGAAATTTTGGCGCAAAAACAGCTTTTCAGCCGGCAGGCACCCGGAGTTGACCGCCTTTGGGTTTTGCGATATAATAAACAGTTGAAATCCGCTTAATTTTGGAATAAAACAGGGGTGTCTGATGAATAAAAAAGCAGAGAAAAAGGCGAATATTCTAATCGGCGGAGATTACGGAGAGGGAAACATAGGCGACGAAATCATACTTTCAGAGCTTGTGAAGCTTCTTTCAAAGGCGTTTCCGGAAGCGCAGCTCTCGGTTATAACAAAAAAACCGGAGACAGCCGCCGCCCTGGGTGTCGAGGCCGTGCAGGCGAAAAACTCATTCAGGCTTCGAGCCGCTGTGGAGAAGGCCGATGTTATGGTGAATGCAGGAGGCATAATGCTTGAGAATATGCTGCTGCACAAGAGTTTGGGGAGCTATCTGCAGCTTTTAGAGCTGGCAAGGCAGAAGAAGACGGCGGTCTTCTTTCACTCTTTTTCAATCAGTCCGCTGCTCAGAAGGCGTGAGCGAAAAAAGCTGAGCTCGGCTGTTGTCAGCAATGCGCGCTTCATATCTCTGAGAGACAGAGAGAGCTATGAGTGGCTTAAAAAGTCCGGAATTAANGGGGGAGAGCTTCACCTCATGAGTGACTTGGCGGTGTCGCTGGAGCTTCGTGAAAATACNCCGGAGACAAAAAACAAAAAACCCTATGCCGCTTTCTGTCTTAAAGAAAGCGAAAACACGCATAGAGAGCTCAGAGAACTTAAAAAATTTGCCAAACGACTCTATGAAGACGAAGGGCTGGGAATCCTTCTCGCGGCGCTGTCGGACGAAGACAGAAGAATTGAGAAGATGTTCATTGANGCTCTCATCGAAGAGAGGGTGCCGCATATNAGTCTCGGTGAGGGTGTTGCCTACGAAGATCTGGCTTTAATTATCTCTCAAAGCGAATTTGTTCTTTCCGAAAGACTGCATGGACTTGTTTTTGCAGCTCTTGGCGGAGCGAGGGCTATGGGTCTCAGNAAGAGGGATAAGATAAGAGAGTTTGCAGCGGAAATGGCTTATCCGCTCCAAGACGGCGCANCCGCCACAGCTGAGACGCTTTTCGAGGCNTTCAAAAAGCAAAAAGAGGAGTTTTCAAGAGAGAACTCGATGCAGAGACTAAGTGAACTCCGAAAAATAAATGCGAGTGTCAACANCGTTCTTATCGAAGCNNTCAGAGAGGAGCTTCGACTATGATTAACACNGCTATTTTGTCCTTTGGCGCCGGCGGATTTCAGATACAGTGTGTACTTGANTCAATCTTTTTTGAAGAGCTTGAGAACATAGAGCTTTCGGCAGTGATAGTCAATCAGGAAAACAGCCGCGCTTTAGAGAGAGCCCGGCATGCAGGTGTGCCGGTATATCTTGTCAACAGAGAGCTCTTTCCAAACGAAGCCAGCTTCACCTTGGCCATACTCAACAAACTTGCCGACCTTGACATTGAGCTTGTCATCGCGCCCGGAGTGGGCGAGAGAATTGCGCCCAGTTTGGCCTGCGCCTTCGCCGGCAGGATAATAGCGACTAAGCACAGCCTTTACCCCGCTTTTTTAAATGCCGGAGAAGAAGAGAGTCTCAAAAAAAGCTTGGAAATGGGACTCAANCTCAGCGGCAGCACGGTTTTTATGCCCGATAAGGAGGGCAATGTCGGTAAAATTCTCTATCAAAAAGCTGTTCCCGTTTTAGAGGAAGATGACAAATATTCCCTCTTGCACAGAATTTTGGACGAGGCGGAAAGCGAGATACTTTTGGAGGCAATCAGAGACTGCTGCGATAAACTGGCTGCCGAAAAAAAAGAGCGAGAAGAAAGGGAAAAAGAATCCGAGGAAGCTCGCGAGCAGGCGGAGAATACACGAAAGAGCGAGGCTGTGCCGGAATCGGAAAATTCTCCCGAAACAGAACTTTGTGAAAGAGCGGAAGAGGAATCGAGTGGCTAAGTTGAAGCTCCTTGTCATAAGCGGCCCTACGGCCTCGGGAAAGACGGAGTTCGGAATTCGACTGGCCGAGGAGCTCGGCGGGGAAATCATATCGGCAGACTCCATGCAAATATACAAGGGGCTAAATATAGGCACGGCGAAGCCCACAAAAGAAGAGCAGGCGAGAGTTCCACACCACCTGATAGACATTTTAGAGCCTCATGAGAGCTATTCCGTGGCGGCCTTCTTAAAAGACGCCGAGGCTGTGAGCGAAGATATAACGGAAAGAGGAAAACTTCCCATAGTTGTCGGAGGCACCTGGCTCTACATTGATTCCCTGCTCAAGGGCAGGGAATTTTCCGAGGAAGGCGAAGAGGAGTTTCGCAGGCTCACCAGAAAAGAACTCACCGAGCGCTATGATGAAATAGGCGGCAATGCAATGCTGAATGAACTTCGTCAGTTCGACCCGGAGAGGGCGGAGCGGCTTGCAGCTAACGACAAAAAGCGCATAGTGAGAGCTTATGAGTTTTATCTTCTCACGGGCAAAACAATAACTCAGTTCGACAAAGAGAGCCAAGAGCGAAAGAGCAAATTCAAGTCGCTTTGCTTTGCTCTCGGCTTTAAAGAGAGAAAAACACTCTATGATCGCATAGAGCGCAGGGCTGAAAAAATGCTCTCCGAGGGCATATTGGAAGAGGCTGCATATCTCATGAGCCTAAAACTTCCCAGGAGCGCAGGAGCAATGCAGGCTATAGGCTATAAGGAGCTCTTTCCCTACCTCAGGGGAGAGTGCACACTAGATGATGCCGAGACCGAACTTAAGAAAAATTCACGAAGATATGCCAAGCGGCAGCTCACCTTTATGAGAGCCGCCGAGAATTTAAATTGGATAGAGTTTGATTTGATGCCCGACATGGACTTTGCCATGCGCGAGGCGCTTTCAATAATAGAGAAAGAGAAATTCTTATAAAAAGATGAACGGAAAAGTAGCAGAGAACTTAAAAAAAATAAAAGAGCGTGCCCTTGCGGCTTCAAACGGTAGAGAGGTACATGTTCTCGCCGCTTCAAAGCAGAAGGGAAGCGCGCTCATACGCGAGGCAATAGATGCCGGAGTGTGGGGCTGCGGAGAAAACAGGGTGCAAGAGCTCCTGCGCAAGAAAGCGGAGGGCGCCTATGAGGGCGCAAGACTCCATTTTATAGGCAATCTTCAGTCAAACAAGGTAAAAGACATCGTGGGAGAGTGCGATTTAATCGAGTCGGTGTCGAGCGAAAAACTCCTCAGGCTCATATCAAATCGAGCCGAAGGACAGGGAATAATTCAGGACATATTGCTGCAAGTCAACATAGGAAAAGAAGAGAGCAAGGGCGGTTTTTTAAAGGAGGAAGTTCCCAAAGCCTTGGAGCTTGCGAGCGGGCTTAAAGGAATTTATGTAAGAGGCATTATGGCCATACCTCCGCCGCTGGAGGAAAATGCCGGGAAATCACCTTTTTTTGAGGAAATGTACGAGCTTTTTGTTGACAGCAGCCAAAAAAGATATAATAATGTGTCTATGGATTTTTTATCCATGGGCATGAGCCAAGATTTTGAACTTGCAATACNAAACGGCGCGAACNTNGTCCGCGTCGGCAGTGCCATCTTNGGAGAAAGAAAATACTGATTTTGGCCTCAAGTACAGGCTGAGGCCCTTATATAGAAGGAATGATATTATTGGGACTATTTGACGAGCTTAAGAGACTGACAAGACCATACGAAGAAGACGACGATTTTTTCGATGAGGCCGATGCACCGGCACCCATCGGCAGTCAAAGCGGATCCGGCTATTTCGGACGTCCGGAACGCCAGAGTTTTTTTGCGGAAGAGAGCCTGGATGAGCAGGAACAAATGATGGACGAGCCCCTGCCGCCTCTGCGAATAAGGCAGGAGAGCCGCAGGGAGAGAAAAAGCAAGCCCGCCCCCTCGTACGGAGGCAGAGGACAAAAAGTGGTTCTTATCACGCCCATGCACTTTGAGGACGGAACGGGAATTGCGAATCACCTAAAAGACGGAAATACGGTTATTATGAATATCGAAAATACCGACAAAGCAACAGCGAGAAGAATGCTCGACTTTCTCTCGGGCGTTGCCTACACCTTGGGTGGAAAAATCCAAAAGGTTTCGGGCAGCATATTCCTCATAATGCCCCAGAATGCCGATGTCCTCGACGAAGTCGTGATGGGCCAGTTTTCCGCGGACGGAGGCAGCGGCTACAGCTTTTAACAGACAAATTGCTAGAAATATAGGCTAAGTAAGATTAGAAAGGGATGATATTATGACTCCTCAGGATATTAGAGAACAGAGTTTCGAAAAGGCGGTATTTGGCGGCTTTGACATGGGCGCAGTCGAGAGCTTCCTAGGCGAAGTTGCAGACGAGTTTGAGGCGATTTATAAGGACAACATGACGCTCAGAGCCAAAATGAAGGTGCTTGTAGATAAAATTGAAGAGTACCGCAGAACAGAAGATTCAATGCGTCTGGCTCTGGATGCCAGCCGCAGGATAGCCCTCGAGATGGAAGAAAAGGCAAAGAGTGAAGCCGAAAGCTTGCTTGAGAATGCCAAAATAGAAGCTCTTGAGGCGAGAGAGAAACTCCAAAGAGAAAACGAAGAGGCCGAGCAGATGCTCCTTCGTGCCAAGGAGTCTGTGGCTTCCTACTTTGAGAACGCCAGAGCGCTCTGTGTAAATCAGCTCGACCTGCTCGACAGGCTCTCGGAGAGCAAGGCCTTCAGAGAAGAGCCGACTCGGATTCCTGTGTCCGAGCCGATAGCAGCGCCTGCCGAGCCTGAAGAAGCGAAGGAGGAAGAGCTTGAAGAGGAGCAGGTTTTTGCTCCCCTGTTCAGTAGGGAAGAGGAGTCTTACAGCATTCCCGAAATACCCGAGACTCCCGAAAATACGGAAGAGGATTTTACAAGGAGATACAATATGGCGCCCGAGTTTCGCGAAGAAGAAGCTTTGGAAGACCAGACCAGATTTTTCTAGGATTATAAGATTAAATAATGCGCTCTTGCGGCGCAAAGTAATGGAGAGATAGAATGTCCCGTGATTATAACAAAACAGTAAATTTACCGAAGACCGATTTTCCCATGAGAGCCTCACTCCCCGTGAGGGAACCGAAGATGCTCGAGGAAATGTATGAACTTGGGCTCTACGAGAGAATGCTCGAGAAAAATGAAGGCCGCCCGATTTTCGACTTGCACGACGGCCCTCCTTTCTCAAACGGCATGATACACATGGGAACAGCCTTAAATAAATGCATCAAGGATTTTATCACGAGATATAAGGCCATAAGTGGGCACAAAGCAATTTTTATCCCGGGCTGGGATAACCACGGCATGCCCATAGAGTCAGAAATAATCAAGCACCAGCAGATCTGCCACAAGGAGATGACAGCCTCCGAGTTCCGCAGCGCCTGCCAAGAGTTTGCGCAGAAATATGTAGAAATACAGAGAGAGCAGTTTATGCGCATGGCCTGCTTGGGTGATTGGGATAACTATTATCTCACGATGAATCCCAAGTTCGAAGCCGAAGAAGTCAAGGTTTTCGGCACAATGTATGAAAAGGGCTATATCTATAGGGGCAAAAAGCCGGTCTATTGGTGCCCGCACGACGAAACAGCGCTTGCCGAAGCCGAGATAGAATACGGAGATGACCACTGCCGCACCATCTATGTTCGCTTTAAGCTGAAAGACGACAAGGGCAAGCTCCCGATGCTCGATCTCGATAATACCTATTTCGTCATCTGGACAACAACGGCATGGACGCTTCCCGGAAACCTCGCCATCTGCCTTGGCCCGAATATACGCTATGTTGCGGCAAAGCTTCCCACGGGCGAGACCTATATTATCGCCAAGGAGCTCGTCGAAGCATTTAAAAAGGCCTGCGGCTTCTCTGAGCTCGAAGAAATTCTGGAACTTCCCGGCTCGGAATTCGAACTTATGGTCGCAGAGCATCCCTTCTTAAATAGAGACAGCCTTATAATCAACGATGACTTTGTCAGTGTTGAGTCCGGTACGGGCTGCGTGCACATCGCTCCCGGCCACGGCCACGAAGACTATGAAATCTGCAGAGCATACGACCGCCGCGGTATAGAGATAGGCATAATCGTCCCTGTTGACGATCACGGCAGAATGACCGAGGAGGCCGGCAAGTATGAAGGCCTAAAAACCGATGAGGCCTCGGAAGAGATAGTCAAAGACCTCGCCGAGAGCGGCGCTTTGGTTGGCTACGAGGATATCATGCATCAGTATCCGCACTGCTGGCGCTGCAAGACGCCCATACTCTACAGAGCCACCGACCAGTGGTTCTGCTCTGTCGACGCTTTCAAAGAAGAAGCGGTCAGAGCCGCGGGCGAGGTCGAGTGGATTCCCGAGTGGGGCCACGAGCGCATGGTCGCAATGATTAGGGAAAGAGCCGACTGGTGCATTTCCCGCCAGAGAAAATGGGGACTTCCCATACCTGTTTTCTATTGCGGCGACTGCGGAAAACCCGTCTGCACACCCGAGACAATAGAAAAAGTTTCCAAAATTTTCGGCAAGGAGTCATCCAACGCATGGTTCGATAAAGACGCCGCCTATCTTCTGCCCGAGAACTTTAACTGCCCCCACTGCGGCAATAGCGGCAAATTTACAAAGGAAACAGATACTCTTGACGGCTGGTTCGATTCGGGCAGCACGCACATTGCCTCGATGGAGCTCGATTCTCCGGGCAGATGGCCTGCCGAGATGTATCTCGAGGGCGGCGACCAGTTCAGAGGCTGGTTCCAGTCGTCCCTGCTTATAGGTGTTGCCCTGAAGGGCAAGGCGCCCTATAAGTCATGTCTCTGCCACGGCTGGACAGTCGACGGCGAAGGCAAGGCCATGCACAAGTCGCTGGGCAACGGCATCTACCCCGAGGAGGTAATTCCCAAATACGGCGCCGAACTCATAAGGCTTTGGGTCGGCTCAACCGATTACCGCCTCGATGTCAGATGCTCCGAAGCCATATTCAAGCAGCTTTCCGAGAAGTATCTCAAGATAAGAAATACAGCCCGATTCATACTCGGCAACATACACGATTTTGATCCTGCCGAGAGCTTTGACACCGATAAGCTCCACACTCTCGACCGCTGGGCTCTGCACAGGCTCAACGAGCTCACCGAAAAGTGCATAGATGCCTTCGAAAAGTATGAGTTCTATATTGTCACAAACGCCATTCACCAGTTCTGTGTTGTCGATATGTCGAGCTTCTACCTCGATATAATCAAAGACAGGCTTTATTGTGAGGCTCCCGATTCTTTAGGCAGAAGAGCGGCGCAGTACACCATGTACGAGATTCTCGACAGAATAGTAAGGCTGCTTGCCCCCATACTCGCATTTACAACAAACGAGATTTGGCAGAGCATGCCCCACAGAGCCGGGGACGATGTGCGCCATGTCATGTTAAACGACATAAAGAAGCCCGAAGAGTCCTTCAAAATGAGCGACGACGAGCTTAGAGACTGGGAACTCCTGCTCGCGCTTCGCGATGAGGTCAACAAGGCCATAGAGTTTGCCCGCAACGAGAAAAAGGTCGGAAAACCCTTGGATGCCAAGCTCACAATAAAGAAAAGCTCGAGGATTGAGCCGCTTTTGAGCTGGGATTTAAGAACCCTCTTCATAGTTTCCGAACTTGGCTTTACCGATGGAGAGATTGAGGGCTTTAAGAGCGAGAAACTCGAGGGAGTAGTAATAAAGGTTGAAGCCAGCGAGCTTCCCAAGTGCCCACGCTGTTGGATGCGCACCGAGGATATCGGATCCGACGAGACGGAGCCGGAACTCTGCGCCCGCTGCGCCGCAACATTAAAAAGCATAAAGAGCTAAAACAAAAGGAGGCGCAAGTAAGATGCTATACGCCATAGTAGCAGTTCTAATCATCATCGCGGACCAGCTACTCAAGTACTGGGTCACTCTGAACATCCCCCTGAACGAAGGGATAATAAATCTTGTTCCCGGAGTCATAAGTCTTGTGAATATTCACAACAAGGGAGCCGCTTTCGGCATGCTGCAAAACGGCAGAGTTCTCTTTATTGTAATAGCTGTGGTCTTCATAGCCATCGTGGTATATGCCTTGGCCTCCAACATCATAAGAGCGCCGCTCGGCAGATGGTCCGCAGTAGGAGTGCTCGCCGGAGCCATAGGAAACTGCATCGACAGAATAATGAACGGATATGTCGTAGACATGTTCAAATTGGAGTTTATAAACCACGCCATTTTCAATATAGCCGACGTGTTTATTTCCGTCTGCGGAGTTATATTCTGCATCTACATCATCTTGGGCAAGGACGAAGAGCCCGAGCCCGAGCCCGTGCCGGAAACCCAGTACAGACCAAATGTGCAGGAACTCAGAGCGCTCAGCCGTCGCCCCGGGATGGGGAAAGCCGCAAGCGAAAGTGAGCCTCTCGGCAGAGAGGCCGAGAACTTGGGTCCCAGAAAGCTTGAAGCGGGCGAGACTATTCCGGCGCTGCGCCGAAAGTACGAGTCGGATGAAAGTAGAGCTCCGACTGAGACTAGGCGTGCTATGGGAATCGACAGCAGAAATGCCAGACCTGCCCAGAGAAGAGAGCCATCCGATGACGAAATGAAAAGACACGGCGCTATTGCGCTAAAAGAGCGGAGCGTGCGCGAGGAAGAGAGCCGGAACCCCTTTGCCAAGTGGGATTTGGCCACAAAGCGTGAGCGGAAAAGCGAGAGAGCGCCCCGCGCCGAGAGCGCCAGACCGCGTTATCCCGAAATGCAGCGTCCGATAGAGCCCACGGATCAAAGGCCTGTTGAGCGGGTACAGCCTGCCGGAGTTCCCGAGCTTGAGGCGAAGCCCGAGAGCTTCAGGCCGCCCCGGCCGTCCGGAACCGAGGCCGCTCCTCCGATGCCCGAAGCAAGGCGTCCGGAACCGAGCAAAGGCGGCTTTGATCTGGAAGATATACTTGCAGAGTTTAAGTAGAAGTGATAATAAAAATAAAGACAGAGGAGAGCGGAGAGAGAATAGACGCTCTCCTTTCTCGAAAAATAGAAAATCTAAGCCGTTCCGAGGCGGCAAGACTCTGCGACAGGGGTCTTGTGAGGCTCGGCGGCAAGCCTATTAAAAAGAGCTTTAAGAGTGAAAAGGGCGACACATATGAGATAAAGATGGAAGAGCCTGTTGCCGACATTTTGCCCGAGAATATAGCTCTTCAAATCGAGTATGAGGACGAGTTTATTGCCATTGTGAACAAACCCAGAGGTATGCTTGTCTATCCCGCCGGAGGGGTGTCGAGCGGCACGCTTTTAAATGCTCTTTTGTACCGCTATGGTAAAAATCTTTCAAAACAGGCGGGCATAGAGCGGGCAGGCATAGTCCACAGGCTCGATAAAGACAGCTCCGGACTGCTTTTAATTGCCAAGAGCGAAGAGGCGCATGCAAAACTCACACAGCTCCTGCTTCGCCGCGAAGTGAGCCGTATCTATGAGGGAATAACAAAGGGTTGTCCCGTCGATACCGAGGGAGAGATAGAAGAGCCGATAAATCGCCATCCGGAACTCAGGATAAAGATGGCCACAGGCTTTGGGGGCAGAGAGGCCAAAACAAGTTTTAAACTAATAAAGCCCTACAAAGGGTATGCCCACATGCGTTTTATTCTGCACACGGGCAGAACTCACCAGATAAGAGTTCACGCCCGGAGCATGGGATGTCCGCTTTTGGGCGACGGAGTTTACGGCAAGGGCAGAGAACTGGGTATCATCGGGCACTGCCTGCACGCAAAGGAGCTGGGATTTGAGCACCCCATAAGCGGCAAGAGAATAGAAATTGTCTCCGAGCTGCCGGAGTATTTTAAGGAAATTCTCGAAAAACTCGAAAAGTTGTACAGTATAGACTAAAGAAAACAGAGTTTTATGATATAATTATTGCCGTGTTTCAATTTAGAGAGAAATGAGAAGCAGATGGAAGATAAGAAAAAAAGTGAATACATGCCAAACGAAATAATACTTTTAAAACTGGGTGAAACGGCTCTTAAAGGCCAGAACAAGCGCAGCTTTGAAAACAGATTGATGCACAGCATAAGAACGAGGCTTGGAAGCGAAAACTTCAAGGTTTACGCCATGCAGTCAACCATATATGTCGAACCCAAAAAAGAAAGCGATCTCGACGAGGCAATGGAAAAACTCAAAAAACTCTTCGGAGTTGTATACCTTATGAAAGCCGCCGTCTGTCCCAAGGACGAGAACGAAATTGCTAAAACCGCAATAGCCTACCTCGGCGATGAACTCAAAAAGGCCGAGAGCTTTGCCGTCAAATGCAAGAGGGCGGATAAGAGTTTTCATCTTAATAGCCCCGAGCTCTCGAGCTTTGTAGGCGGCGAGATTTTAAAATCCGGAGTTTGCCGAAAGGTCTCGCTCACCGAGCCCGATTTCAGCGTCGAGCTCGAGATCAGAGACAGGGCGGCCTTTGTTCACAGCGCGCCGATAAAGGGCGCGGGCGGACTTCCGGTCGGAACGGCGGGCGCGGCAATCTCTCTGCTCTCGGGAGGCATCGACAGTCCCGTTTCAAGCTATATGATGGCAAAAAGGGGTCTTAAGATAATACCCCTGCACTTTTTCTCCTTTCCCTATACCTCCGAAATGGCCAAGGAAAAGGTAATAAGGCTTGCTGAAATTGTTGCGGAATACAGCGACTCAAAGGAGCTTCTGATAGTCCCCTTCACCAAAATACAGGAAGCCATAAAGCTTAAAACGCCCGACGCCTTCGGGACTATACTCACAAGGCGCTTCATGATGAGAATTGCCGAGAGAGTGGCGNTTATGTACAAAGCCAAAGGNATAGTCACGGGAGAAAATCTCGGGCAGGTTGCCTCACAAACTCTCGAGGCCATGGCGGCCATACAAGAGGTCATAAAAATGCCGGTTCTCCAGCCGCTTTGCGGAATGGACAAGGCCGAGATAGTGGCGACAGCCAGAGAGATAGGCAGCTTCGAAACCTCGATTTTACCCTACG
>JGI24710J26742_10004154_pt1 | contig 12023 bp, 10 predicted proteins | sample BioPla2DNA2_FD_26742 | JGI IMG/M metagenome (IMG submission 26742) | reverse complement strand
AGAGTTATTTATTCATCCTTTAGTGCTCTTTCCATTGAAAGAATTAAAGGGCTTGACCCAGAAGCTGAAACTGCCATTCTTGATGTTAAGGTTTCTGATTGTCTTTATAAGCTTAAGGGTGGTTGTGGTGCAGAAGTTCTTCATCCATTTTGGCGTGGAATAGATTTACCTTTTGAAAGAATCAAAGACTATAAAGTCCGTGCATGGTTTACAGGACACCTATATCCTCAAAAGTCTACAGGGACAAGGCTTGATTTGACTGCTCTAGAAAAACAGGGAATAACAGATGTATTTCTCAATGAGCCAGAAAGATATTGTTAATGATAATATAAGAGTTTCAATAGGTAATTTGAAAACGCAATTTGTATAAGGAAAGGGAGTATCAGAAATATGAATATAGCTTTATTGACAGCGGCAGGTACTGGTACACGAACAAATCAAGATATTCCAAAGCAATTTATTCATGTAGATAATAAACCTATTATTATATATACATTGGAAGCCTTTCAAAAGCATCCTAATGTTGATGAGATATGCGTTGTTGTACTCAGTGGATGGGAAAAAATCTTATGGGCATATGCTAAGCAATTTAGTATTACCAAATTAAAATATGTTGTTATTGGCGGAGCTACAGGTCAGGAGTCAATTTACAATGGACTAATGGAGATAAAAGCTAATTGCTCCAATGATGATGTTGTTATTATTCATGATGGTAACAGGCCTTTGGTTAGCCAAGATATTATTACTGATAGTTTGGTGAAATATCAGCAATTTGGTAGTGCTGTTGCTGCCATTCCATGTACAGAAGTTGTATTTGTTATTGATAATGACACAGGTAATAAATCAATGAAAAGTATTAATAGAGATTTATTACGCAGAACACAAACTCCTCATACCTACAGAGTGGGAGAAATATGTGCCGCCCATGAAGAGGCTAAAAAGCGAGGGATAGTTAATATGCCTGCTTCCTGTTCGTTGATGGAGGCATTAGGAAAAGCAACTTTTTTTCTCTAGGTTCTGAAAAAAATTTAAAAATTACAACTGTTGAAGATATTGAAATATTTAAGGCCTTATTATATTCAAAAAATGATGTTTGGATAAAATGATGACTTAGAGCAAAAAATATCAATGATATGTGCGAGGTTAATGCTGTGAATTTATATTGTAGTCCCATTTACATGAATGATTTAAAGACAGTTCAGGAATTACTGATAGGAGCTAACGAACTTAAAGGTAAATCTATTCTAGTCACAGGAGCCACTGGCCTTATTGGCTCAGCTATTATTGATTTATTACTTTATGCAAATGAAATTGAAAATCTAAAATTAAAAATATACGCGTGTGGTAGAAGTGAAGATAAAATGCGTAACAGATTTAGGCATTATTTTGAACGGGAAAGCTTTGCTTTTGTTAAATATGATGCTTGTAAAGAGATAAATTTTGATTTCTCAGTAGATTATGTTATTCATTGTGCAAGCAATGCTAATCCAAAAGAATATATGACACATCCTGTAGAAACAATGGTAAGTAATTTCTATGGGATGTATCAGCTATTACAGTATTCAAAGAATAAATCAGTTACACGAGTATTATATGTTTCTTCTAGTGAGGTATATGGAAAAATATCAGATTCAAAACCTATTGGAGAAAATAGTTACGGGTATATCAACCTTTTGAATCCAAGAGCTTCCTATTCTATCGGTAAGCAATCTACTGAGACCTTATGTGTTTCTTTTTGTCATGAATACGGAAGTGATATAGTAATTGCACGGCCAGGACATATTTATGGGCCTACGGCTTCTAAGGAAGATAGTCGTGTTTCATCAATGTTTGCGTATAATGCAGCCTATGGGAAGGATATTGTTATGAAAAGTAAGGGAACACAACTCCGTTCGTATTGCTACTGTCTTGACTGTGCAGCTGCTATTTTAGCAATACTGCTTAAGGGAGAAAGAGGAGAAGCCTATAATATCTCAAATTCAAATTCAATAATTACTATATATGAAATGGCAGCATTGCTAGCTGATTTTGGAAGTGTAAATTTAAAGATTGAAGCTCCAACGGAATTGGAGAGGAATGGATATAATCCAATGCTAAATTCTAGTTTAAATAGCGAAAAGCTTGAAAAACTAGGCTGGAAGAGTATGTTTGATGCAAAAACAGGATTAAAACATACTGTAGAAATACTTCGTGAGGCCTGTAATATTTAATTTAAAAGGTGAAGAATAAATGAATACTAACAAACAAGTACATAAATTAACTCCTGAAGAATTAAAAAAACTTCAAATGATAGAATTAGAACTTCTTATTGAATTAGATAGAATATGCAGAAAAAACAACATTATATATAGCATTGATGGGGGCACATTACTTGGGGCGGTAAGACACGGTGGTTTTATTCCCTGGGATGATGATGCCGATGTAATAATGGTTCGTAAAGAATATGAAAAATTTCTTTCAGTGGTGGATCAAGAACTGGATACAGATAAATTTTATTTGCAGGATTTAAATAGGACACCGGGTTATAGATGGGGATATGCAAAATTGCGTCGAGAAAATACCGATTTTATTAGGCTGAATCAAGAACATATGCCATATAAACAAGGGATTTTCCTGGATATATTTATTTGCGATAATGTTCCGGATAATTATATATTACGTTGCTTATGTAATTTTCATTCTTTCATTTATAGAAAAATATTCTATTCTGAAGTGGGGAAGTATGCTTGCAGTGGTATAAGTAAATTAATTTATAAGGTATTAAGCTTAATTCCTGAAAAAACAGTAAAAAACAGATACAATAAATATGTAAGATTTCGAAATAGAAAAAGTACTGAATTAGTTAAATGTCTTACTTTTCCAGCTTGCAATCCTGTTTATGGGTACAAGCGAAAATGGTATGAGGAGACTATTGACATTGAATTTGAAGGTGTTACGCTTAGAGGGTGTTGCGATTATGATGAATATCTAAAGTTTCTTTATGGTGATTACATGGAACTACCGCCTGTAGAAAAGAGAAAGGTTCATCCTGTATCTAAAATTACGTTTCCAAATGATAATTAAAATTAATTGGATTGAAAGGAGCTAATAAAGAGGTAATGTATACAGAATTTTTGAAAATAGAGTCTATTATCGAGAAAGAGAAGTTTGTAATATATGGAACTGGATCCGTATCAAAGAGATTCAGTAAAATAATTAAAGAAAAGTGTTTTTGGAATAATGTAAGTAATTATGCTGTCTCTTCCTTAAAACAACAGGATGCTTTCAATGATGGAAAAGCTATTAAGGAAATAAAAGATGTATCAAATGATAGTATAGTAATGATAGCAGTTCATAATATTTTTATCGATGAAATTATAGAAAACCTTAAGAGATTAGGTTTTACTAGATACTTTTGGGTATACCCTTACTTATTCGATTTATCCTTTGGCCTACCGAGTCAAAGCAATATCATAATAGATGTTAGGAGATTAGTAAAAGGATTAGAAGGCGTGTACTTAAATTCTATTTTATATTTAGCAATTGAATGTGCGCTATGCAAAAACACGGTTGGACGTGAGCTTTATATTAAGTATATGCGAATTTTTTGCAGTGAAAAAGCAGCATGTAAAAGATGGTTTGAATTTGTAAAAAGAATACATAAATATGAATGGGGGGAGGTTCAGCAAAATTATAATATTAAATTGTCAAATAAATTAGATATTGTTATTGACGGTTCTCATAGGTTAATGCTAGCTTATTATTTTAATGTAGATAAAATAATAGCTGATACTTATAGCTGTGATATGAAGAGATATATAGAATTTGCAGAAAACATGCTATTGAATGATGAGCAGTTGCAAAAATATTTTACTCAAGAAGAGATTCTTTTAATTAAAGAAGTAGATTTAAAATTGAAGGCATAAAGTTTCATATGTTTTAGGAGTTGGATTATGCGTAGACTCGGATTATTTGTTTTTTATGACAAAGATGGCATAGTTGATGAATATGTTGAATATTTAATTTCAGATTTAAAAAGAGTTGTTAGCGAGCTGATTATAATAGTTAACGGAAAGGTTAATGTAGAAGGGGAAAATATATTACAAAAATACAGTAATCAGTACTATACACGTGAAAATGTTGGATTTGATGCAGGTGCTTATGCTGATGTTATTGTTAATATATTGGGTGAACATAAGTTATCACAATATGATGAACTTGTATTATGTAATGATACCTTTTACGGACCCTTTGTTAGCTTTGAAAATATATTTGATGCTATGAGAAATGAAAAATGTGATTTTTGGGGACTGGATTGTATTAAGAGAAATTTCCTTAGCTATATAATAATGTACTTTTGTGTTTTTCGTGGAGAAATGTTAAGAAACGGAGATTTATTTAATTATTTTAGAGACAAGATATTAAATAAAATAAATGATATTTCAGATGCTTTTGCAATTTTTCAAGTTGGAGTCTATTATACTTTGACTCAAAAAAGATATGTAGCAGGGACATATACATATTCAAATGGATACCTTAGCAGAAGAAATCCTGATATATGTCTTCTAAAATATAATCTTCCTATATGGAAGAAAAAATTTTTTTACGAAGGTAATTATGATAGGTTAATTTCTAATAAATTACTAGATTATTTACAAAAAAATAAATTATATAATATTAATTTGATTTCTGATAATGTTAAGAGAATATACAAAAGGAATATTCTTGAACAAGAACATAATGATGTAGCAAAACTTGCTTATAAGTCTGAGTTAAAATATAGTGTGCCACAAATAACCAAAGATGATATTAATAAATTTTTATCTAAAAATACACAAGTATATATCTATGGGATTGGAGCTTTTGCAAAATCAACAGCCTTTGTTTTTCGTGATAATATCAGAGAATTTTGTGGATTTATAATTTCAGATGAAAAAAGTTGTGAATATACAGATGTATGGGGATACCCCGTAATGAAAGCTTCGAAAGTTCCAACTAATAGTGCAATTATTGTGTCACTAAACTATGAGCATAGTAAGGAAGTTTTTACACGTTTAGGTAAAGGTGGAAACATTCTTTACTTTTGGAACCTTGAAGATTAGTATAATAAATATGATTTATGGAAACAGTGGTATGCAAAATTGTGGTGGAGATGTAGTGAAATTGCATACTTTTACTAAAGGGGGTTGACTATGTTAAATAAAAAAAACATTCAAGTTTCTCGGCTTGGTATTTTTGTATTCTATGATAAAGAAGGAATCGTGGACGATTATGTTTATTGTTTGCTTGATGGAATGATGGAGAACTTGAATCATCTGGTTATAGTTTGTAATGGTAAAGTTCAAGAAAAAGGTTTAGAGAACTTTAAAAAGTATACTAAAGATGTTTTTATTCGTGAGAATATAGGCTATGATGCTACTGCTTGGAAAATGGCACTGACTACTTTATACGGATGGGATAAAGTATATGATTTCGATGAACTAGTATTATTCAATGACACATTTTATGGTCCTGTTTATTCATTTAAAGATATGTTTGATGAAATGAGCACAAGAAATAATGCAGATTTTTGGGGGATTACACTTCAGGGGCAATTATGGAATAGTGATAGTACAATTACTCCAATTCATTTGCAATCTTATTTTTTGGTTTTCAGAGAAAAATTATTAAAGAGTAAAGATTTTCGTCTATTCTTTGAAAAGCAAGAACAGATTAATAATTATAAAGATGCGGTTCGTAAATTTGAAGTTAAACTGACTCAACATTTTGCTGACCTTGGTTATAAATTTGATTCTTTCATCAATCCAGAGCCTTTTATATCGAGTAATGTAAAGAATAATTACAATTATTCTATATATGAAAGTTTTTACTTAATTTATAAATATAAGTGTCCTATAGTAAAACGTAAAAGTTTCATTACTTTTAATAGAGGTATTTTAAATTTAAGTGGAGGACAAGATGCTAGTAAAGTATTAAATTATATTGATAAATATACAAATTACAATATCGATATGATATGGGACAATATTCTTAGAATTTACAATATATCAGAAATATATAGAGCATTACATCTAGATTATATTTTACCAGAAAATATAACTACAACAAAAAGCAATTCTCTTATAAATGATAAAGTTGCAGTTTTTATAACAATATTTCATGAAATTTTTTTTGATGAATGGATTCATTTTATTAAGCTCATTCCAAAAGAGATTGATATTTATCTAACTATTTATAGTCAATCAGCTAAAAGTAAATTAATTAATTTGATTGAGAATGATGATTACTACAGTAATATCCAAATACTAAATAGTAACCTTGAAACAAGATTATCATTTTTAATAAGCAATAAACATTTGATATTGAAATATAACTACGTAGCCTTTGTTAATGAGGATCAGCAGTTAGGTCAATATGGTCCTTATAGTATTGATAAAACAGAAATGAACAATATGTGGGAGAATACATTAACTAGTGCAGAATATATTAATAATATTATCTGTGAATTTAAAAATCATAATAAACTGGGTTTGTTAATGCCACCAACATCTTATCATTCAAAATATTTTGGAATAATTTCTTTAGAATGGCGTAATAATTATGAAAAAGTTAAATCATTGGCAATTAAAATTGGCTTGAAATCAGATATTAATGAAGAAAAATCTCCCTTTTCCTTTGCTTCCTCCTTCTGGTGCAGAACCAATATACTTGATAAAATATTAAATTTGGATTTTGAATCTTCAGAACTTAAATATGATTATACGGACAAAATATTTAAGTTGATGTTACCATATTTAGCACAGGACAAAGGATATTATAGTGGAATTGTAATGAGCAATAATTATGCAACTTTACAAATATCCGTTCAAAATTTTATGTTAGGTTATATATATAAAAATAATGATATAAGTGGATATAACAATATATTACAAAAAGAAGAAATTAGGAGATTAGTTGAGTTTTGTGAGAAATATGAAAAAATATATATTTATGGTGTTGGAATAATAGGGAAAAAGTATTCAAATTATTTAAGAACAGAAGGACTTGTGTTTGAGGCGTTTATCGTATCTGATGGTCAACCTAAAGAAACATTTGCTGATGGGCATCCAGTTTATTATTTCTCTGAAATAAATCTGAAGCAAGATAATATTGGGGTAATAGTTGCAATAAAAGACTCCGCTGATGTTATCATGCTTCTAAAAGAAAATGCCATAAAAAATGTATTTAAGGTAACAGCTGACTAAAATAAATACATAGCTAAAAGTAAATAATGAAACCTTAGAAAGACAATGTATTTATTTGCTAGCACAAAACTAAAAAGCTACATACAGTTTAATTGGAGGTATTGGATATGGATGCAATAGAAACCGTTTTAGGCCAGGGGCATAATAGGTTTAATATAGATAAATTCAATTTTCAGACCTGGGAAGATTTTAATAAATTTAAAAAAAATAAATCTATATTTTTATTTGGTGCTGGCATAGGTGCTGAATTTTATTTTAAAAATTGTGCCGATAATAATATTATTGGAGTAATTGATAATGATATAAAAAAACATAACCTTCCAATTGATTTTTTTATAGATAAAATAGCAATGGATAAGTGTCAGAAAAAAAATGTTATGGATGTATCTGTATTAAATAAGTATAAAAAAGATGATATAGTAATCCTAATAGCTAATCTTAGATACAGTAAAGAAATTTCAAGACAGCTTGAAAGCTTGGGAATAGAAAATTATTTCTCAATACTTGAAATGGAAGCGATAAAAAGAAAGTCTTATAGTGAGGCTAAAAATTATATTATTAATAGTGCTATGACAGCGAATACTGATAAAATTGAACCTAATAAGATTGTATTTTACAGCACTGGTGGTTATTTTGGGCATGGAAAATATATTGCTGAAGAGCTGTTAAAGATACGTAAAGATTTAGATATTGTTTGGATTGTTGATGATATGAACTTATATGTACATGTACCAAAGAGTATCAGGCTTGTATACGGTAAATATAAAAATAAATATATGCCTGAATTGGAAACAGCTAAGCTTTGGATATATGATAATATGGTTCCCTTACATATAAAAAAAAGACCAGAACAGATTTATATACAGGTTAAACATTGGTCTAGTATAACTTTGAAAACCTTTGGATATGATGTATCCAGTTTCCGTAAGGAAGAGGCAGATATTGAGATTTCTAAATATAATTCGAAATTAATAGATTATATTATTACGGGAAGCAAATTTGATACTGATACTTGCAGAAGCGGTTTCCTCTTTGAAGGTAATGTTGTTGAAATTGGATCACCTCGTTCTGATATTCTTTTTAAAGGCAGTGAATGTAAGAAAAAAGTATGTAATTTTTATGGTATAGTTAATAGTAAAAAGATTTTATTATACGCCCCTACATATCGATGCAAACAAGGTGTACATTTTAAGCCGGAAGCATATGAAACGAACATAGATTATGAATTGCTTCTAAAAAAGCTTACTTCCAAATTTTTTGCTGATTGGATAATTGTTTTGAGATTACATCCGATAGTGGCTGAAGCTAGTAAAAATATAAAAAGGCCAGAGTATGTTATTGATGCTAGTGATTATCCTGATAGTCAGGAGCTAGTTGCCGCTGCAGATATTATGATTTCAGATTATTCAAGTATTATGTTTGAACCTGCTTTTGTAAAAAAACCAGTATTTTTGTTTGCACCAGACCGAAAAGAATACATTAATGGTGAACGCAAGCTTTTGATTGATTACGACTGTTTGCCCTTTCCAAATGCTGAATCAAATGAAGAGCTGGCTAAGAACATTGATAATTTTAACCAAGAAGAGTATGTAAGAGAATTAGATGAATTTATGGAAATGTATGGCGTTCATGAAGACGGACACGCTAGCGAACGGGCAGCGAAATTTATATCGGATTTAATTGATGGTAAAAGGAGCTAGATAATATGTCGAAGGTTTCTATAATTATGCCTTCCTTAAATGTGGCAAAATATATTGAGCAATGTATGGAAAGCGTTATTAATCAAACATTGAAGGATATAGAAATAATTGCTGTAGATGCAGGTTCAACAGACGGAACCCTTGAAATTTTAAAGAAATATGAAGCTCGGGATAAGAGGATTCAGATTATTCATTCAGATAAAAAAAGTTATGGTTATCAGGTAAACTTAGGGATCTCAATGGCTCAAGGAGATTATATTGGTATCGTGGAGACCGATGACTATATAGATATTAATATGTATGATAGTTTATATAGCTTAGCTGTGGAATCAAAAGCAGATTACGTTAAGGGAAGTGCAGTAAGATTTTTAAGCTTGGGCGGTGGTTGTGAGTATAAGAGTAAAATTGATGTTTTTACGGAAAAGGAGTTTGAAGATAATAAAGGCTTGATTTTCCTTAATCCAAGCATTACGCCAGAGCTTATTCTTAAGGATTATTACTTGTGGACTGGTATTTATAAGAAGGATTTCGTTAAATCAATATTGCTAAATGAGACTGCAGGTGCTGCCTATCAGGATATTGGGTTTCTGATTCAGGCCTTTTGCAGGGCTAAAAAAGCTATTTACATTGATAAAGTTTTCTATTTTTATAGGCAGGATAATCCTAATGCATCCGGATATAATTCAAAGGCCTTTACTTTTCTTGTTGAAGAATATAAATATGTAGAGACTCTACTTGAAGGTCAAGCTGAAATATGGCATACACTAAGCTATTGTAAAATGCTTCGTCAAACTAATCATCGAATTAGATTAATGGCCCTATCTGATAACCTTTGGGACTCGGCGATAGCAACCTTACAGGTTATTGCTAACATTTTAAAAGAAGGGATTAAGCAAAATCCAATTGCAGCTAAGTTTTTAACCCTTCAAGAACTGTCAGAATTAGATTTGATGATACAAGATCCAAATAGCCTATATGAGTATTACAAAACTTCTATAACAGAAAAATGTAATCAGCTTTATAGCTTTTTAGAAAATTTGTCGGATATTAAAGAAATTATAATTTTTGGATCTGGCAAATTAGGTAAGTTTGTTCCAGTTTTACTTCAATTGAACGGTATAGATAAAATAAAAGCCTACTGTGACAATAATTCAGCTTTACAGGGCAGGAAGCTACAAGGTAAGCCTATAATTTCTCCAAAAGAGGCGGTAAACAAATATCCTCAAGCTAAATATTTAATTGCTAACAAGGCTCATCGGCAGGAAATTAGGCTACAATTAATAAGTATGGGGATTGCTACTGAAAATATTTCTGATTATGCCTTAGGGGTAGATCCAATGTTTTTGAATAAGGTTTTTTTGAATAGGTAATAATTTCTTGGTTAATTATTACATTATATTTATATGAACGGGGTTATATTATTATGAAGCATATTACTAATCCTTTAAATGATATTGATGCTGATATAGGTGCTTATATCAATTCTTATCCAAACAATGATTATACAGAGGTTATAAAAAAGAATAAGCGGCTTGAAATATCACGGTATCTAAGTGATATGCCTAATGGCTTGTTTGCCTGGTATCCATTTGAAAACAGTGCAGATGTGCTAGTGATTGGTGGACAATTTGGAGCCTTTTTAGATAGTATCAGTAGGAGATGTAAGAAGGTCGTAGTTGTTGAAAAGGATGGCTATCGTGCGTATTTTACTAAAGTACGTATGAAAAATAGTAAAAATATAATTATAATTAATTCTGATATTTTTGATTACCAAAGAAATAACAAGGATAGTTTTGATTATATTATCTGGGCAATTGACGAAAATATTGACAACTTAATTAAAAAGGATTATGAAGCTCATTTCTTAACATTGCAAAAACTGCTGAAGCCAAAGGGAAAGGTTTTAGCTATAATTCCTAACCGTTTGGGCGTAAAATTTTTCTGTGGAGAGAGAGATAGTAAATCAAATTTACCCTTTGATGGTATAACAGATAACTATTCTGCCATATACCGTTTTAGTCGCAGTGAGCTTTTGGTCTTTCTGTCAGAGATGAGCTTTAACTCTGCAAAGCTATATTATCCACTACCTGACTATAAAAATCCTCAGCTTATATATACTGACCAGTATCCACCGGGAGAGGAAGTTATAGAGAGGTTAAAGGTATATGTTTCAAGAAGCTACGAAAGAGTATTAAGTGAAAATAAGCTTTATAAGCTTATGGCTGAAAATGATGTATTAAAAACCTTTTCTAATCATTTTATTGTTGAGTGTGGTATAGATGTTGAGCTTAGTAATGTTATATATTCAGCTATTTCTTCAGAAAGAAGCCATGATAGAGCCTTTGCTACTAATATATGTAGTGATGCTAAGGTAAGAAAAGTACCAATATATGATGAGGGTATATCTGGCCTTGAAGTTTTAAAAAGAAACGCAGAGGAGCAAATTAAGAGGAAAATACCATCCCTTAATATAACTATTCAAAACAATATTGCAGTTATGGATAAGATAGAAGGTCCTACCTTATCCAACTATATAAGAATATTGGTTAATAAAGGAGACAGACAGGGCATTTTAAAATGTATGGATATGCTTTATAGGTATATACTAAAGTCGTCAGATTATACCTATGAAAATTCATTATCAACCTTGGCACCGAATGCAGATTGGGGTCCGGTATTAAAAAAGGCATATATTGAAATGATTCCTGTGAATTGTTTCTATGTAGAGGGAGACCTTTTGTTTTTTGATCAGGAATATACTATGGATAATTGTCCTGTAGGCTATGTTATATTCCGAGCATTAAGAGATATTTANAATTTTATTCCACAAATTAGCAATATAATCTCCCTTGATGAGATGGAGCTAAGGTATAACTTAAAAGGATTATGGCAGTACTATTTAAAGGTGGAAGATGAATTTTGCAAAAAGCTGGTGAATAGAGATATTTATTTAGGTAGACCATTATGGAGGGATGAGGCGGAGCATATTTTAAGAAGTAAAGGTACTGTAAAAAGTTTATGAAAAACTAGCTTCAAAACTACCAACAAACTGAAGTTAGCTGCAACTAACCGCAGTTGCCCTTGACAAACATTCGCCAAA
>JGI24710J26742_10004153_pt1 | contig 12026 bp, 8 predicted proteins | sample BioPla2DNA2_FD_26742 | JGI IMG/M metagenome (IMG submission 26742) | reverse complement strand
CCCCATAGTTCGTCAATCCCGAGATACAGATTACCTGAAGTCAACTTAATCTCTCCGCTGCCAAAATAGTGTTTAAGAGACACTTTGCCGGATGACGACTTAAATATACCTTCGCCGGTTAAGACATCTGTTTTGAAAGTACCGGACGACATCTTAATCTCATAGTCCTCCGAATAAATACCTTCGCAGGTCATGTTGCCTGAAAGCATCGAAAAAAACATATTATCGGCCTTTAGAGTCTTAGCTTTAATGTTTCCGGATGAAAGTTGCATATTTATTTCTGAAAATTCAAAGTCTTGCATGAATTCAAGATTGCCTGAAGAAAGTGCAAATTCAATTGAGCCAAGATACTTCTGTGGCAGATAAATCTCAATACGCTCGGAACTAAAAAACCGAAAAAANCGAATTCTGGACTCTTGCCGAATTTTTAGTACGCCATCAACATATTCAGCATTTACCGAAGGGTTATCTAATTCGGATTTTGGACCATAATACACGATACGTATACTTTGATCCTCAGATTTCATAAGCTTAACATCTGCACTTTTTAGCTTTGTATCTATATCTTTCATTTCACTGCCGTCGTACATCTCATCGAAAATCAAGACACTACTACTTGTGTATTTGAAAAAATCCGAATCGATATAACCAAGAAGTCCAGCGATAAGAAATCCGCTTAGAAGAACGATAATGATGCCAAGAATTACCAGTGCTGTTATCTGAAACATCTTCATCCTTTTCCCCCCGATCTCATGCTTATCATTAAGGTGATAAATGCTTCAAGTGCAGCGGCGATAAGGAATATAACCCAAGTTATATGCCAGAAATTAGAAAGGAAACTGATTACAAAATAAGCGGCAATTGTAATTGTCCAAATTAAAGTGGATACTGCGGCTCGAAAAGTCTTTTTCTGAGTTTTTTCCGCTTGCCATTGCTTAAAATCCTCAACGACAGTCTCTTCCTTTTTTAAGTATTCCGGCTTTGTCATGTTGTTAAATACCAATAATGCTACGCCAAGCGAGGCCATAAGCAGCAGTCCGGCGAGTCCCAGTGTCTCATAGCCGGGATTCTCCGAAGCGACAATCAAAGGGATAATTGACAAAATGAACAACATTACTGCAATAGACACAAGAACTGCACTTCTCATCTTGCTTTTCTCAATCAACTTCGGATCCATCTGACTCTTGTTATTCAATTGTTCAATCAAACTCGAAACATCGCCAATGCCGGAGATAACTACTTTATAAGCGGCTTCTGGATTTTCGCCTCCACTAATCAAGTCATCGTACTTGCTCAGGCTATTCGATAATAGTTCTTCCTTTAGCTCATGTGCCGCCTTTGTTGTAGGTGCGTCCTCAAAAATGGTCTCTAAATGGTTTATGATTTTTTCTTTCATTGTCCATCCTCCTTAATAAGTGTATCAATCAGAAATTTCGCCTGTTCCCAGTCTTTAATGTTTTGCTTGTATGCTTGAATTCCTGAAGCGGTAATAGTATAATACCGTCGTCTTGCACCTGTAGTCTCATCTCCCCAGTATGACGATATCCATCCGCTTTCTTCTAATCTTCGAAAAGCTGAATATAGAGTTGCTTCTTTAAGCTCATACATACCGTTTGTCTTTTCTTGGATGTACTTATTAATCTCGTAGCCATAACTGTCTTGATGCAATAGTCGTCTGAGAATAATTGTATCTGTGTGTCCGCGAAGCAGGTCAGACGTAATAGACATATGTATCTCCTTTCTATACTTATTTCTCTTACCTATATTTTATCCTGAGTTACTATGTCTGTCAAGGTATATATTTTATTATAGTATATTTAATTGTAAAAGCATAGAACAGGGGACGGTTCTTTGTTTTACTGAAGATGAATGATTGCTATTGTATCAGCAGTTTTTATGATATCGACTTGAGAAGGGATTATACTAAACTGGATGTACCTGTCTACTTCTTCCTGGGACGGTATGATGTCAACGCTCCCACCGTGCTCGCAGAGGAATACGAGTGGATACTGGATGCACCCGATAATAAGATTGTGTGGTTTGAGCATTCTGCCCACAGCCCGTGGATTAACGAACGGGATAGGTTTGTGGAGGAAGTCCTAGCATGCTTTTTGGAAAAATAATCATCGCGGAAAAAGGTATCATTGCGATTCTTGAGGATGAGTGAGGAAAGGGCAGTATGATGGAAATTGAAAAGCAGGCCAATTAAAGCCTGCTTTTTCAAATTCAGATTTATTTTTTAGTCCCAATACTGTTTTTTGGGATTTTACTTTAATTCAGCCGTCTGACTTTTCTTCGGTACTATTGCTTAATTCAGTGTCAGCCATTCCTTCGGCAATATCCTTGGGATTGTCTTTGGCACTATTGTTTAATTCAGTGTCTGACTTTCCTTTGGTAATATCCTCAGAATTCTCTTTGGTACTATCGTTTAATTCAGTGCCAGATTTTCCTTTGGAATCATCCTTCGAATTCTCTTTGGAATTCTCCTTAGTTTCAGTGTCAGATTTTGCTTCGGAATCATCCTTCGAATTCTCTTTGGAATTCTCCTTAGTTTCAGTGTCAGATTTTGCTTCGGAATCATCCTTCAAATTTTCTTTGGAATTCTCCTTAGGTTCAATATCAGTCATTTCTTCGGAATCATCCTTCAGGTTCTCTTTGGAATTCTCCTTAGGTTCAATATCAGCCATTTCTTCGGAATCATCCTTCAGGTTCTCTTTGGGAGTCTCTTTAGGTCCAATGCCAGATTTTCCTTTGGAATCATCCTTCGGGTTCTTTTTAGGAGTCTCCTTAGGCTCAACGTCAGATTTTGCTTCGGAATCATCCTTCGGGGTTTTTTTGGGAGTCTCCTTAGGTTCAACGTCAGGTTTTGCTTCGGAATCATCCTTCGGTTTTTCTTTAAGATTTTCCTTTGGTTTCGGTACGGATTTTTCTTCAGCTTTATTTTTTGGCTCCGGACTTGACTTTTCTTGGAGTTTATCTATCGGTTCAACTTTAGCTTTTGGATCTTTTTTCTCTTCCGAAACCGATTTCTCTTTCGGAGAATTTTTTCCTTTAGGTTTCGGAGCAGGCTTTTTTGATTCAGCTTTTTTCATATCATGTACAACACCCACATCGTCAATTTTGACCTTTTCCAAAGTTTCTCCAATACTTTTGGTTTTTATGTCTTCGATATCGAGAACAATGCCTTGCTCTTTAGCCTTTTCATAGACAACACTTCTCCCTATAGAAATTTTATTCCTGTCCGCCAGTTTTTTGTAGTCATAGGAAACTCCTACCACCTTCGACTGTACATTTTCGCTAATATTAGCTTCAACAGCACTTTTACAAATATCAATTAATTTGTTGAATTCTTCAGGCTCATTCTTTACCGGAACAATGAATTTTGTGTTGTTTTGTTCTTTCAAACATGCAGATATCAAAACAGTTGACTCATTTAAATTTAATTTTTTAATTACTTCCTTTATTGCAAAATCAACAGATTGGTTTTTTAAGTCCAATTCTTTTAATAAGGCATTTGTATCATCATTATAGTAATTTACCTTGAGTATTTTGTTATTTTTATCCAATTCGAATTCTATACTGGTATTGGAATCTATAGCAACATAAGCGTATACGCCACTGCCGCTATTATTAAATGGATTAAAAAGAATAAGCATAATTATAAATATTGCAGCAACTCCTGCAACAATTCGAGAAGAAAAAGCAAGCTTGTTCTTTTTATTTATAATTTCATTTTTGTTAAACAATATTTCTAATCCTACGCACATACCTGGCTGCCTCATTATAGAAACAATTTTACAATCTCTAGTCATAATAATGGCTAGGTTCTTCTTGAATTTTAAAATGGTACCTATTTGTTTCACAATACTTCACCGTCCTATTGTATCATATATGTATTTTTTCAATACCTCAAGGTCACTTTTAAGTATAAAAACCATAGCGATAATAAATTTTCTGTTTTTTTCAAGGGTTCTGCGACATAGATTAACATGCGTGATCAATTCTTTATATGGAAGAGTTTTTTTTTCTATGAATGTTTGATACAGTGCTTCATTCTCTATAATAATATTTGCTACATTGAGACACAGAATAATAGTATCGCGATGTTTTGGAGAACACTCAATCAAGTCTTCAATGGTCATTTTATATTCACATATTTTTAGCTCTAGATTGTTAATTTCCTCTTTAGTTTCAAAATCAATGCTATGGTCTGAATTTTTATCATATAAATACTTTTCTTCGAAGCTATTGGTATTATAATCATTAAAGCCGTTATTATAATCATTGAAATAGGAAAAAGGTACAGTGACATTGTTCTTTTTTGTACTTCTTAAATAATCTATAAGCCGTCTTTTTATTACCTGCTTCGCGAAAGTGACAAACATAGTCTTTTTATCTAAATTATAGGACTCAATAGCTTCGTTAAAGGCTATGAGAGCAATACTGTATTCATCGCTTTGAGTCAAATTATTTTTTTTTCCTGCTAATTGGGATACACATTTTAAAATAAAGGGTCTAAAGTCATCAATAAACTTGTTTCTCAATATAGTGTCGCCAGCCTTGATTCGTCTTATGATTTCTATGAAAGAGTCTTTTTTACGTCGCAGTAAATTATATGATCTGAAACTTATCAATGAATATTCCCTCCCTAATATAGTAGATTCGTATATAGTATCTGTTTTAATTCGGAGCGGGATAATAAAATACAAAAATAAAGCTGATATACGGTTTTTATTGTGCAAACTCATAAGGAAAAATTCAAGCTTACAAAATTAGAGAAACTTAAGAGACAAAAAACAGACCGAACAAAAAAATAACCTGTTATCGAAAAACTTAGACGAAAGCAATTATTCAGTATTTTGCACTTACAAATATGATACCATATTTAGCAATATATTAATACAAATCTACGAATATAAGCTATATAAAAACAGGAGAGAGTTATGATTTTTGTATAGCTTATAAAATAAAAATAAAAAAATAAAAAAGTAAAGGAGAATGTGGTATGAAGAGAATTGCAAGTTTGGTATTGTCAGCAGCGTTATTATTTTCTGTTTCAACAAGTGTTTTTGCTTCAAAGGGTCCGGCTCCAAAGGAGATTTACAACAAACCAATAGGCGAGGTTATTCATCCTAAATATGTTGAATCTCTTATTGAAAAGAAAGAAGTAGAAAAGGTTAAAGCAGCGGTTGAGGCTGAAATTGCCGATTTAGAAGAAAATCGTAAAGCCATACATGAAGAAATAAAAGAATTAAGAAAAGTAAAACCGGTGGATGAAGAAGCAGTTGCTGCATTAAAAGAAGAAGAAAAAGCATTGCACGACGAGATAAAAGCTAAAAGAGATGAAATGCACAAGTTGGTTGAAAGAGTAAAAATGGTTGTTAAATATGGGGAAGAGGCTGCAGATCAGATGGAAGCTGCAGAAGCTGAATTTAAAGCAGCAGAAGCTGAAATAAAGGGAGAAATAGAAGCTATAAAAGCTGAAATAGCAGCTTTAAAGGCGGCAGAAGAAGTAGATGAGGAAGCAATTGCTACATTAAAAGAAGAAGAAAAAGCATTGCATGACGAGATAAAAGTTAAAAGAGATGAATTACATAAGTTAATTGAAAGAATAAAAAAGGTTGCTAAGTATGGGGAAGAGGCTGTAGCTCAGATGGAAGCTGCAGAAGCTGAATTTAAAGCAGCAGAAGCTGAAATAAAGGGAGAAATAGAAGCTATAAAAGCTGAAATAGCAGCTTTGAAGGCGGCAGAAGAAGTAGACGAGGAAGCAATTGCTGCATTAAAAGAACAGGAAAAAGTATTACACGATGAGTTGAAAGTTAAAAGAGATGCATTACATAAGTTGGTTAAAAGAATAAAATTAGTTGCAGAGTACGGGGAAGAGACTGCAAATCAGATAGAAGCAGCAGAAGCTGAATTTAAAGCATCAGAAGCAGAAATAAAGGGAGAAATAGAAGCTATAAAAGCTGAAATAGCAGCTTTGAAGGCAGCAGAAGAAGTAGATGAAGAAGCAATTGCTGCATTAAAAGAAGAAGAAAAAGCATTACGCGACCAGTTAAAAGTTAAAAGAGATGCATTACATAAGTTAATTAAAAGAATAAAATTAGTTGCAAAATATGGAGAAGAGGTTGCAGATCAGATAGAAGCAGCAGAAGCTGAATTTAAAGCATCAGAAGCAGAAATAAAGGGAGAAATAGAAGCTATAAAAGCTGAAATAACAGCTTTGAAGGCAGCAGAAGAAGTAGATGAAGAAGCAATTGCTGCATTAAAAGAAGAAGAAAAAGCATTACGTGACCAGCTGAAAGCTAAAAGAGATGCATTGAAAAATCAAATTGACAGAATTAAATTGATTGCAGAGTATGGCATAAGTGTTGTAATGCAGATAGAAGAACAACAAGAATTATTTGCAGAAAAGATTATTGCTTTAGAAGAAGAGAAAGAAGCAGTAAAAGCAGAGCTAAAAGAATTAAGAGAAGCTAAGCCCGTTGATAAGGAAGCTGTTGATGAGCTGATGAAGCAAGAAAAAAGTTTAAATGATCAGATTAAAGTTGAAAAGGAAACTTTAGAGACTATAATTGATGATATCCTTTATACTGCAATAACTGCTGAGTAAGTAGTTTTAAATACAAGGATGTAACAAATTCTACGAATAATTGAATTCCTTCTTGGCTGGAATTGGAAAAAATAAAAGCCAAGAAGGAATTTTTTCTTCACTTTATCATTTCTACTCTCCATAGGCTTTAATGTATATCTCTTCAAGCTCTTTAACCAACGGCAGCCGGGGGTTGGCATTGGTGCACTGGTCTTCAAAGGCCTTGTCTGCAAGTTCCGGGACTTTAGCCATAAACCTTTTTTTATCAATTTTGCATTCGGCGATGGTCATTGGAATATTCAGCTCTTTCATTAAATCCCTTACTGCTTTGATAAGGTTTTTAACACCTTCTTCTATAGTCGAAGCGGGAAGTCCCAAAGCTTTTGCAATTTCTGCATATCTCTTATCGGCAATAAATGTCTCATATTTTGGGAAGGAAACAAACTTACTGGGTTTTGAGGCATTGTATTCTATAATATGGGGCAATAGTATTGCGTTTGCCCTTCCGTGAGGTATATGGAATTCGCCGCCCAGCTTGTGTGCAAGGCTATGGTTTATTCCCAGAAACGCGTTTGTAAAGGCCATACCTGCAATGCATGAGGCATTGTGCATTTTTTCTCTTGCAAGTTCATTGCTGCTATTTTTGTATGCTTGAGGAAGATACTCAAAAACCAGTTGAATGGCTTTCATTGCAAGACCATCGGTAAAATCCGATGCCAGTACCGATACATATGCCTCGATAGCGTGAGTCAGGACATCCATTCCCGTGTCTGCGGTTACTGAAGGCGGAACGGTCATTACAAATTCCGGATCAATTATGGCAACATCCGGGGTTAGCTCGTAGTCTGCAAGGGGGTATTTGGTGCTATTGACTTTATCGCTGATAACTGCAAAGGACGTTACCTCGGAACCGGTGCCCGATGTTGTGGGAATTGCCACAAATTTAGCTTTTTTCCCAAGCCTCGGAAACTTAAAGACCCTTTTTCTTATATCCATAAATTTAAGCCTTAATGAAGCAAAATCTGTTTCCGGTTCTTCATAGTAGAGCCACATTCCCTTAGCGGCATCGATTGCGGAGCCTCCGCCCAGTGCTATTATAGCGTCGGGTTTGAACTTGTTCATAAGCTCATAGCCTCTCATTACCGTGTCTAGGGAAGGATCAGTTTCAACCTCGGTGAATATCTCGCAATGCACATATTGTTGTCTTTTCCTTAAAAAGTACAATACCCTGTCGACATAACCCAGTTTAACCATATAAGGGTCGGTAACTATAAAGGCTTTTGAAATGTTGGGCATTTTTTCAAGGTATTGAGTGGCACCGAACTGAAAATAAATCTTTTCGGGGATTTTAAACCACTGCATATTTACCCTCCTCCTTGCGACTCTCTTCCTGTTTATCAGGTTTACAGCAGAAACATTGGCTGTAGTTGAGTTTTTCCCATAAGAGCCGCAGCCTAAAGTGAGAGATGGCATGTTTGTGTTGTATATATCCCCTATTGCTCCGTGGGTGGACGGGGAATTAATAATAACTCTTCCTGCCTTGATTCTCCTTGAAAACTCGTCAATTACCCTCTGGTTTTTAGAATGAATTACCGCAGAATGCCCAAGACCTCCGAATTCCACCATTTCTTCGGCAATCCTTATTCCATGCTCCCATCCGTCAGAATTATAATATGCCAAAATAGGACTCAGCTTTTCACGGGACAATGGATACTCTGGTCCTACACCGTTTAATTTTGCAATTAATATCTTTGTGTCCTCCGGGACATCAAAGCCTGCCAATTTTGCTATCTTATAAGCTGATTGCCCTACAACCGCCGGACTCATTGCACATTTAGCTTCATCAATTGCAATTTTCTCAAGCTTTTTTATTTCTTCTTCGTTTAAGAAGTAGCACTTGTTTTCCTTCATGAAATCTTCGAACTCTTTACTGATGTTTTTGTCAACTATTACGGCTTGCTCCGATGCACATATCATTCCATTGTCAAAGGTCTTTGACATAATGAGGTCGGTAGCAGCTCTTTTTACATCCACGCTCTTTTCAATATAACACGGAACATTTCCGGGACCCACTCCAAGAGCAGGCTTTCCGGTGCTGTAGGCTGCCTTTACCATTTTGGCACCACCGGTGGCAAGAACCATGGCAACGCCTGGATGATGCATAAGTGCTTGGGTTGCCTCAATAGAAGGCTGTTCAATCCACTGTATGCAATCTTCCGGGGCACCTGCTTCAATGGCGGCATCCCTTAAGATTCTCGCAGCTTCTGCACTGCACTTTTGTGCCGACGGATGGAATGCGAAAATAATGGGGTTTCTCGTCTTCATGGAGATTATGGATTTAAACATGGCAGTAGATGTGGGGTTAGTGACCGGCGTAACAGCCGCAACAACCCCAACCGGTTCCGCCACTTCGACATAGTCTTCAAACTCATTCTCATTAATTATTCCGACGGTTTTATCATATTTGATGCTGTTGTAAACATACTCTGTTGCAAAAATATTTTTTATGGTTTTATCTTCGTAAACTCCTCTTCCGGTTTCTTCAACGGCCATTCTTGCAAGACTCATGTGCTCATCCAGACCTGCCATAGCCATTTCTTTCACTATATTGTCAACCTGGGACTGGTCAAGCTCTATAAACCTGTCTAGAGCTATACTCGCTTTTTTAACCAGTGTATCAATTTCTTTTTTAACATTAATTTTTTTATCAACTTCCTTAACCATTTCTTTCATGTTTAAAACCTCCTAACATAATAAGTTTGTCCTCTATGTTAAAAATGAATTCGTGATGGTTTTTTTTACACATTTTATAAATGGTCAAGAAAGCTGTTGAAAGGACGGTATGGGTTTAGGTGAAATAAAATATGGAAGAAACATTGTGAAGCAAGTTGTAGCCGCCTGTTAATACCTGTGTTTTTTGATATAATAAGTTGAGTCAGGAAAATAAATTAATTTTGTGAAAGGTATGACCATTGCCAACGCATGGGGTGATTAATAGATGAAATGGTATGATAAGCGGTATCACACTTTAGATTATGAACTTAAGCAAACCTTCGGACAGAAGGTTATAAAGCTTTCCTTAGATGGAGGGTTTACATGTCCCAACAGGGATGGACGCATAGGCACAAGAGGGTGTATTTTTTGCGGCGAAAAGGGTTCGGGCGATTTTGCGGGAACAAGGGATGTGAGCATTGCTGAGCAGGTTGAACAGCAGAAACAGCTGTTGTCTTCAAAATGGCCTGACGGCAAGTATATTGCATATTTCCAGAGCTATACCAATACTTATGCTCCTTTAGACAGGCTTAGAACCCGGTATGAAGATGTATTGTCCTGCAAGGATGTAGTTGGATTGGCAGTTGCTACAAGACCCGATTGCTTGCCGGATGATGTTTTATCGCTGCTTGAAGAGATTGCCGGAAAGACTTTTATGTGGATAGAACTGGGACTGCAGACCATTCACCCGGGTTCAGCCGCATTTATAAGAAGAGGTTATGACCTTTCGTGCTTTTCCGAAGCGGTCGCAAAGCTAAAGGAAAGAAATATCCGTGTGGTGGTACATATGATTATAGGTTTGCCGGGCGAAAGCAGGGAGGATATTCTTGACACAGTTAGATTAGTCGCAAAGCTTGGTGTATGGGGCGTTAAATTTCATATGCTGTATATCCAAAAGGACACTGACCTTTATGAGTATTATTGTTCCAATCCTTTTAGTGTGCTTACTTTGGATGAATACGTAAATATTATTGCTGATGCTCTGGAAATCCTGCCTCCTGAAATAGTGGTACATCGGGTTACAGGGGATGGAGTAAAAAGGCTTTTAGAAGCACCCTTGTGGACATTGGACAAACTCAAGGTGTTGTCGGAAATTGACCGGGTATTAAGGGAGAGAAACAGCTATCAGGGGTGCCGGCAAAAGGTTTAAGGTCAAAGGATGCATATTAAAACATTATTGACGATTATTAAACAGGGGGAATGCTGATACAGAGATTCCGCCTGTACAAAGGTAAAAAGGGAGAAAGAATCTCCCTTTTTACGCTTTTAAAAGGTATATAAAGAATTAAGAGATTAAAACGCGTTTTATATTAGGGTTAGGGTACTGAATTATACATCCTGTTGTCTGAAGGATTCAACTGTACGCCCTTTAATTGGAACAATTCGCTTAAGGTTACAAATTCATAGCCCTGATTCTTTAGTGCAGGGATAATGATATCCAGAGCTTCTGGTGTCGGATGCGGTTCAGGCTGAACATCGTGCAGCAAAATTATTGTGCCGTCCCTTACGCCATTTAAAATTGCAGCTGCCCTTTGTTCGGCAGTTGTTGATTGAATCCAGTCATTTGCTGTAAGACCGCCTACAAAGGTCAAATCAACGGCATTGAACAAGTTGCTGCTGGTTTCAAGGTTTGGTGGACGGAAAAACTTAGGTGTTGTTCCCGAATATTTTAAAATAGCGGCATTGGTATCGCTAATGGATTTTTTGATATCTTGCGTACTCATGTAGCCCATACCTGAATATCCCCACGAATGATTTCCGATTTCATGACCTGAATCAATAACTCTTTTCACAGTGGCAGCTGTAGAATCGTTAATTCTTTGCCCAACCATCATGAAGGTTGCCTTAACACCATATTTATCAAGTTTATCCAGAACCCTTCCTGTAAGACGGTTGTCCGGTCCGTCATCAAAGGTTAGTGCTACAAGCTTGGCGTTTGGGTTTACTGTCGGTTTACTGGTTACATTTGGGGTTGGGGTGGGCTTTTCTGTTGGTTTACTAGTTTGTGATTGACCGGGGAAGGTAGAAATTTTACGAAGTATATATCTTTTGACCAATGTAAGGTCAGTAGAATCTACACTGTTGTCACTGTTTACATCGGCATTGGCAAGATTCGTTCCCGTAAGTTTATTTTTATTAAGAATATGCCTTTTGAGCAATGAAAGGTCAGTGGAATCTATACTTCCATCGCCGTTTAAATCTCCTAAACTACTGGGATTGTGCGTTGGTTCTGGTGTATTATTGCCTCCGCCGGAAGTAAATGTGAAGGAATCAATATTGACAGGACCTGTAAACACTAAGTATAAGTCGTTTACCCCCGTAATATTATTTACGTTGCAACTCTGTTCCATATAGGTGTTCCACCCTCCTGTGGATTTTATTGCAAGAGTGCCTAAAAGTGTACCAGTAGGACTTCCGGCTCTTAACTGGATGTTAGTAGTTGTATCTGCTCCGGATGCAACCAATGCCTTAAAGGAAGTGGCACCGTTTCCGAAGTCCACATTGTTGTATACCACATAGTCTCCGTTCTCGATATATCCGATACCGCTGCCGCCGCCACTAGTGCCGATGATTTCAATGGTTGATGAGCCAAGGTCACTGAAATCCTCTGCTTCCAATGTGGAAAAGGCGTTTCTTTTGGTGTTGTCCGGTGTCCTAGTGG
>JGI24710J26742_10004151_pt1 | contig 12031 bp, 12 predicted proteins | sample BioPla2DNA2_FD_26742 | JGI IMG/M metagenome (IMG submission 26742) | reverse complement strand
GGGGAGATCCAGTTGACGGACGGGATCCGCCTCCTGAAGGAGAGCCAGAATGTCTATGCCTGCACGTTTTCTGGTAAGCGGTACGATATCGGCGACCGGATGGGATACATTGAGGCGATAATCGATTTTGCCCTGGAGCATGATGATCTGCGGAAGGATGTGCTGGCGTATATGGGAAAGGTGATGATGTCGTTATGATAACCATAGGTTCTTTGTCATTGATATCCTGCGCCTCCGTCGGGCAGAGAGGTACTTTGAGGAGCATCCTTGTTTGAATAGGGGAATAACAATGAAACTGCGGAGCTGGGATTGTCGTTCCCGAAATAATCTTATATATATTATATATGGCTTGTATAAGGCGCTAAGAGCCGAAAATTGTGTTAATTTTAATATTTTTAAAGTCGTACTTAATTATATTTATTATGTGAAAGAATATTCAAAGTACATCGAAACAAACGCTAATCCTCACTTTTGTACTGATATTAGATTTATTTACCCCTGTTTAANTGACAATACTTTTTTAACCCCTCTAGAACCTACGTATTTCTTCCAAGATACTTGGGGGGCCAGAAAAATTTTTGGAGATAAACCCTTGCATCATTATGATATCGGTTCAAACGCAACTACTGTGGGCATTATTTCTCAGTTTGTACCTACAACCATGATCGATATACGTCCTATTGATCTCAAGATCCCTGGCCTTTGTTTTGTAAAAGGCTCAATACTTGAGATACCTTTTAGCGATAATAGTCTCAACAGCCTGTCATCTCTATGCGTCATAGAACATATAGGACTAGGTAGATACGGCGATCCAATCGATGCTTTTGGAAGCGAAAAAGCTGCAGAAGAACTTCAACGAGTTTTAGCTCCAGGAGGAAATTTGTACGTATCTATGCCGGTTGATTCGGAATGTAGAGTTTATTTCAACGCTCATAGGGCATTTACGCGAAAACGTATCCTTGAATTATTCTCACAGTTGATGCTTGTTGAAGAAAAGTACCACTACGATCGCGAGCTTTGTGAGCAATACGATCCGGGCAAGGGCTTCGGTACAGGACTCTTCCATTTTCAGAAGGTATCTTANGGTGGTGTAGTCTATACATGATGATAGTAAAGCCAAACCAGTTTAAAGCGAGAACGCGATCCTTTTTGATGAATTTATTTGATAAGATCGAGAATAACAACAATTGTGATTTCGAAACGAATGGGGAGAAATTATTTTTGAGAAATCTCTTTAAAGAATTCTCTAGAGAGAATGAGGGAACAAAAACTATTTTCGATGTAGGAGCTAATATCGGGAAATATTCTCAAATGCTCATGGATTTTGCTGAGCAATATAATGTATCTGTTGATATTCATACTTTCGAACCCACTGTCGGATGTTTCGAGATCCTTAAAGATAGATTCGGGACTTGTAGCAAAATTTCTCTAAACAGGAAAGGGCTTTCTGATACTGAGAGCAAGTGCTTTATTTATTATGATCGGGAGCAAAGCGGTCTAGCTTCATTGTACAAAAGAGATCTGCGATACTGTAATATTGAACTTTCAGAGTCTGAAGAGATTGAAACAATCTGTGCCGAGAAGTATATCGATCAAAAGCAGATCGCCCACATAAATTATTTAAAAATTGATGTTGAGGGTCATGAGCTGAAAGCTTTTGAGGGATTTGGAAAGTATCTTTCAGGTTACTTCATTGATTATATTCAGTTTGAGTATGGAGGTGCAAACCTTGATTCGCATACGAGTCTCATGGAGTTGTATACATATCTAGGAGGTAGAGGATTTAAAATCGCAAAATTACTCCCAAAAGGCCTTGAGATTAGAGCATACAATCCTGATATGGAGAACTTCAGATATGCAAACTATGTAGCAATATCCAATCGCATGTTGGAGTGATAAGATGTTAATCTTCTTAGCAGATGGAAGATTAGGTAACCAAATATTTCAATATATGTTTTTAAAGACGATAGCTGAAAAAGATGAACGGATAGTATGCTTGAACATGAGAGAGTTTTTTGAAACTTTTGATTTTGATAAACATGATACCTGGCACACTTCCAACAAGTACATGTGTTTTTTATTCCGAAAATTTATTATACCAGTATTACTCAGACCACTTTGTAAATTGAGGATAATAAATTATATCTATCAAAAGGGTGATGCTCGTGTGTGTGCATTACCTAGTTGGGAGGAGAAAAAGGGGTTGTTACAGGATATAAGATATGTAAATACGGACTTCTTCCAATCAGAGTGTTTTTTTGACCCGAAATGGATATCTTCATCAAATTTACAAATAAAAAGAGAATTTTTGTTAGAAGCTAGACAGTTCCTTTCAGACATGCCTAAGAACTATACGAAGGTCTTTGTTCATATTAGGCAAGGGGATTATCTGAGTGAATCGTTTCTGAATGAACAAGGAATTGCTCTTCCTGAATCTTACTTTGAAAGTGCTATAGATCTTATCAAGGAAAGGATAAAAGAGCCATTTTTTATCTTTTTATCAGATGACCCAATATATGTCGAAGATCGTTTTCAGGAAGTCGAGCTGAAAATTATTTCAAGAAATTCTATGCCAGTCGATCTGGCAATAATGACCATGTGTAAGGCAGGAATAATCTCGAATAGTTCATTTTCATGGTGGGGTGCATATCTTATGAACGAAAGAGATTTNGTAGTTGCACCTAGGTATTGGTATGGGTGGAGACAGCGAATGGAGTCACATCCTGGTATCCAACCCTCGTTTTCGGTCATTTTGGATGTTTAAGGAACTTCGATAGGAGGTGCTTGGTCATGNTGAAAGAATGATCAGACAAGGGGAGAGGATTCAGACAAACTATAGGAAATTTGAGATGGCATCACTTTATCCTCAATGATGACTACTCTATATGCAATAGTGAGTACTATCTTGGCTTATATGTCACAAGATAGGTGGAAATCTGATTAAATCGGAGGATTCAATAATGTGTGGCATCTGTGGTATGATAAGCTTTAATCCTGNTGTCAATGAGGTTCTTGTCAAACAATTGCAAAATGCCATGGTTCATCGTGGACCTGATGGAGGAGAGGGGTACTTTAATTCACATATTGCTCTAGCCATGCGGCGACTCAGTACTACTGATATCAATGCAAACCAACAACTCTTCAACGAAGACCAATCCTTGGTATTATTCGCTGATGGTAAGATCTACAACTATATTGAGATACGAAAGCAGCTCGAAGTCCGGGACCATATTTTTAGGACAGATAACGATTGCGAAGTGATCCTCCACCTCTATGAAGATTATGGAATTGCCTGCGTTAACTACCTCAGAGGATCGTTCGCCTTTGCATTATGGGATACAAAACATGATCGGTTAGTTCTGGCACGTGATCGCATCGGTGAAAAACCATTGTACATTTATGAAACCGATAGATCTCTTTTATTTGCCTCAGAACTCAAAGCTTTACTTAGTTCAGGTGCAGTACCATTTCTATTTGACCATGACGCCATCAATCTCTACTTTTACTACCAATACGTTCCTGACCCAAGGACTCCCATCAAGGGTGTCAGGAAATTACCTCCAGGCAGCATCTGCTGTATTAATGTCAAGAATTGGGAGATATTTCAAAAGCGTTACTGGAGAATGGAAGATGCTCCAGCACTTACGGGCGACCCCGCTACACTGATTCGGAAGGAACTTGACGAAATCAGCAAACTGATTATCCGATCTGATGGACCCATAGGTGTAGCCCTGAGTGGTGGTCTTGACTCCGGGGCAATCGCTGCTCTGGTTGTAAAGGAGTGCCAAAGTATGGTGCACGCTTTCAGCATAGGTTATCCCGGGAGACCTCCCTGTGATGAACGAGGGGATGCACAGCAGCTTGCGGATCATTTAGGTATGCCATTTCATGAGATCGAATTAAAAACGGAAGATTTTGTACAATTATTCCCACAGATGAACTACTGGAGAGATGATCCAATCGCAGACATCTCAGGATATGGTTACTATGCTGTGATGAAACTCGCTCGGGAGCACGGAGTGTCTGTAATGTTACAGGGTCATGGAGGAGATGAGCTCTTTTGGGGGTATCCATGGGTCCAACAAGCAGCGAAAGAGTCTATTCGAAAATATAATTATCTTACAAAGGGCAAAACAGCCTCGTATCTGCTACCGACCCGCCCCCAAGGGAAAAATCTATCTGCGCTCTTGCGCTGGGGATTCTCCCTTGCAGGTATCATCCCATCTTTAAAGGCGTATAAACGAGACAAACAGAGTCAACCTGAACAGTTGGTGTTCATGGACNAAGCCCCTGATTTCCAGATCGCGGAACGAAATGTAAAGGGACTTTACACTCCTGAGTTCTGGAATAATTTAGATAAAAACGTGCCCTATAAGATCTTCACCCTTCAGCAACCATGGCACCATATTGACGTCCAGATTACGCGCCTAATTTTAGAGACATATTTACTTGAGAATGGAATCGCACAGGGGGACCGGTTCAGTATGGCATCTTCAGTAGAACTCAGACTGCCTTTGATGGATTATCGCCTTATTGAAGTGATCGTGGGATTAAGAAAGAATTATCGTGACTATACGCTTGCACCGAAGACGTGGCTAAAATTGGCGGTAAAAGATATAGTGCCTCGATCTGTTCTAAACCGACCAAAACGCGGATTTACACCTCCAGTTCGCGAGTGGCACAATGCCCTTTTCGATGCCTACGGCCCCTTGCTTGAGGATGGCATATTGGTCCAGAGTGGTATACTTAAAAGAAATAGCGCCGTAGAGTTAGCTAAAAGCTCATATTCAAGTGGTGCTACTATGTCTCTTTCATTCAAAGCACTGGTTCTTGAAATGTGGGTAGAGAGCATGACTGGTAGCTTAAGATGATCTATATCCCAAAACAATGACTCTATGTGTGTTTGTAATCGTTTAAGTCAATCAAAAAATTTTTGTATGAAGATCATTAAATACAACATAGTGGCTGGTGTCCTCTTTTATCCTGAAACAGGCGGTGTTAATTGCCATCTTCCTCAACTCACTGTTGCAGATATCCTAGTTCTCCCTGCAACCATCGGCGATCTCGAACGCCCCAACACTGAACTTCTTGATGGAGATGCCTCCCAGGAGGCTAGGATTGCCGGCATCGACTTGCAGTTGAACCCGGTCAGCATCCCTCCACCCCTTATGAGCAGATTCCGCCCCGAAACGTCCTGGAATACGGGCGAACGTCCCCAAATGGCCAGAAAGGGTACAAAGGGCATATATTTTGGGCAGTTGCAGCCCCGAGTAAGATCATTGTCCTTGTCGCGCCCACCGGTTCCATGCGGGGGGTTTCTTTGGATAGTGCAAGGTTTGCGATACCCCTTCCCCGACGAATTTTCGTGGCTGAACGTCGTATGCAACATGGTTCTTACTCGGTTGTCTGGTGCTTTGACTCAATGATGCTTATGCATTGGATAAGTTGAACTTGAGATGGGAGTGAATGAAATATGTTTGGTTTTAAGATGAAATTTAATAGATTAGAGATTATCTTTGCTTTACTATACTTGAAATATATAAAGCATTCAAAGATCCAGAAAATCTGTTCTGAAAAATGGCATGGATCTGATTATGGTGGATGGGTAATCTGCCCAGAAAACCTATCAAAAACAAGTATTATCTATTCCTTTGGGGTAGGCGAGGATACTTCATGGGATGAAGAATTAATTGCGGAGTATGGCGTGAAGGTGTTCGGTTTTGATCCCACTCCAAAGTCCGCTACATACGTTCAAAAGAGAAATCTGCACAATTTTACCNTCTTCCAGATAGGAGTGGCTGATCACGATGGGTTATTTAAATTCTATCCTCCGAAAAATTNGAGTCATGTTTCATGCTCGATATTCAAGCAACAAGATTTACAAGATGAGCCAATTTTAGTGAAAATGATGACTTTAGACGCAATAATGAAACAATTGGGCCATGAAAAGATAGATATCTTAAAAATGGATATCGAGGGAGCTGAGTATGGAGTAATAGAAGATATCATCAAAAAATCAATATTTCCTCAACAGATACTGGTTGAGTTCCATCATAGATTTAGCCCATTTAGCATAGCAGATACAAAGAGAGCAATTCGGGATCTTATACACAATGGATATGAGGTTTTTTATATCTCTAATAATTATCAGGAATTTTCCTTAATACATAGGGTTTTTAATACGGAAAGAGGCGAATAAATGAATAAAACTGAGTTAGCCCCCATTATCCTCTTCGTCTACAACCGCCCATGGCATACACAACAGACAGTGNAAGCGCTACAGAAAAATGAACTGGCAAATGAAAGTGCGCTCATTATCTACAGCGACGCTCCCAAAAATGAGCATGCAATAGAAAACGTTACTGGAGTCCGAGAATATATCAAATCAATTGAGGGATTCAAAAAAGTCAAGATCATCGAGCGGAATAGAAATTGGGGGTTGGCAAATTCGATCATAGATGGGGTGACGAGGACAGTAAATGAATACGGCAGAGTGATCGTGCTGGAAGATGACCTCGTAACGAGCCCTTATTTCTTGAAATTCATGAATGATGGGTTAGAATTCTATCACAACAACCTTGAAATCATGTCAATAAGCGGCTATAATCTACCACTAACCTGTATGAAGTTTCCCAAAAACTTTACCAATGATATCTATCTTAACTATCGAAATTCGTCATGGGGTTGGGCTACTTGGGCAGAACGGTGGAGCCTTGTCGACTGGGAGATGAGGGACTATGATCACTTCATAAACAATCCCCGTCAACAAAGGATGTTTAATCGTGGGGGAGATGATCTTACAGATATGCTCAAATCCCAGATGGAAGGCAAAATCGATTCTTGGTCCATTCGATTTAGCTATACACACTTCAGGCAGGGGATGTATTCTGTCTGTCCACGCTACTCATACGTAAATAACATTGGTCATGATGGAACAGGCACGCATCGTGGAAAGACATGTATCTTCAAAAACGATCTGTCAAGAGCGAAGAGAGCTTGCATCTTTATAAAAGATATTCAACTCAATGAAGATGTTATGCTAGAGTTCAGAAAATTTTACTATAAAAAATCTATCCCTGTGCGGGGAATTAACAAGATCTCAAGGATTTTATTTAAAAGAGATGTCATGTGATGAAGATCCTCATAGTTAACACATTCGATATCCGGGGTGGGGCAGCCCGCGCGGCATACCGTCTACACCGAGCTTTACTCGACGCTGGTGTAGATAGTCAGATGTTGGTGCAGTCAAAAAGTAGCGACGACAACAGGGTTATAGGACGAGCCAATAAGGCTAAATTCCAAAACGTCATGAGTCTGCTCCGCCAGGAGTTGGATGCTTTGCCACTCATGCGCTATAACAGTAAAAAAAAGACTCTTTTCTCCCCGGCATGGCTGCCCTTTGGTGGGGTTGTAGAAGCCATTGAGACCATTGATCCGGATATAGTTCATCTACACTGGATAGGTGGTGGTATGATCCGTATTGAAGACCTGAAAAAGATCAAAAAGCCTATTATTTGGAGTCTACATGATATGTGGGCCTTTACGGGTGGCTGTCACTATGATGATGGATGTAGCAAATACAGNTCAGGCTGCTGTTCCTGCCCTGTGCTNGGCTCAAGGAGAGTAAATGATCTTAGCCAAAATATCTTCGTCCGTAAGCAGGAATCTATTAGACAAATTGATAGTTTGACTGTGGTTGGATTGAGCAGCTGGCTTGCTGACTGCGCTAAGCAAAGTCTTTTGTTTTCTCATAACCCGGTAGTCAATCTGCCCAACCCTATAGATACAACAAAGTTCATGCCTGTCGACAAAGAACAGGCTCGAATGAATTTATGCCTACCGCTCAATAAAAAACTGATACTTTACGGTGCCATGTCTGCAACGAGCGATCCCCGCAAAGGCTATACAAAATTGGTAAAAGCTCTTGAAGCTCTACCAGAAAATTGTGATATGGAGTTAGTAGTCTTTGGTAGTTTCCGGCCAGATAATGCACTGGAATTTAGTTTTACGTCCCATTATCTTGGCTACCTTGATGAAGCCTCACTTCAGCTGCTCTACTGCGCCGCAGATGTCATGGTAGTTCCCTCTTTACAGGAAAATCTATCCAATGCTATTATGGAATCGCTTGCGTGTGGCACCCCGGTGGTGGCCTTTGATATCGGTGGTAATGGAGACCTTATTGAGCATAAGTACAATGGTTATCTTGCGGAGCCATTCAGTCCGACTGATCTTGCCGAGGGTATATGTTGGGTGCTCTATTCACCCGACTATGTAGCGCTTTCAAAAAATGCGAGAGATAAAGTCCTTAGGTGCTTTGATAGTAAAGTGGTCGCTAAGCAATATATCGATCTCTACAAGAGCATTTTGGAGCAACCTCNAAGGCTAGGGGATTCCGGTTCTACAGGGAACTCTGATACTTTTTGACTCATTATAGGGACAGGCCAATGTCATCGCAATCTAATTCACCCCAGAACAGCCTCTTACCAACTCGCCCCTGCCAAGCCGCCGACCTCTACCTCCACCCCACCCTGGCCGACGCCTTCCCGAACGCCGCCCTAGAAGCCCTGGCCTGTGGCACCNTGGCCGTGGCGAGCGCGGTTGGTGGCATCCCCGAGAAGGTCGTGGAGGGGNGGATGNGGCTTCTGGTGTCGGTGGTGACGCGCCGGCGCTCTCCGGGTTGACTTTTGACCTGCTCGGAGATGAGGGGCGCCGGCTATGGATGGGGTGAGAGGCTGTGCGGGACGGGGTGCGACGGTTTGGGGTGGAGGGGATGGTAGGGGAGAACCTTGCTCTCTATCAGGAGTATTTGCAGGAATGGTAGGTTACTTGAGATGGCCGTGTTACTACAAAGACTCTTCAGAACAGTTGTTTGAGGCGTTCGCCGATGTGAAAGGTCGTTGCTATCAGACGTGGCGATTTCAGGGAGAATAACCTCTCAAAACCGGATTATTTGCGGCAGAGGTGTCAACGGCGGCGAAACTGTGTGCACTTTCGGCGATCTAAAAGTGTACACCTGCCAACCCTCAAGGACGTACTTGAGGAGCGTAGCAATGTTCACTGTGGAGGAAATTTTCGTGATACGCGACTTGCACCATCAGGGGCTGAACATCAGCCAGATCTCCCGGGAAACCGGGTATCATCGAAATACCGTGCGAAAATACCTTACTGCTCAAACCATGCCTGTACCGGCACCCCGCAAGGTACGGCCGAGCAAACTCGATCCGTTCAAGGAGTANATTCAGCAGCGCATCCGCGNCTACCCCCTGAGTGCCGCCCGGATCTACCGAGAGATTCAGGAGCGGGGATTTGACGGCAAATATACCATCGTCAAAGACTACATCCGGAAGATCCGGCCACCCACAAGCGTCCCGGCGGTCTTCCGGTTCGAGACTAAACCAGGTGTCCAGTCCCAGGTCGATTGGGGGGAATGTGGACATCTGAATGTCGATGGACGGCGGAGGAAACTCTACTGTTTCAGCATGATCCTCGGCTATTCCCGAATGCGGTACGTGGTTTTTACCCTCTCCACGGATACCTACACCCTCATCCAGTGCCATCTCGGCGCATTCGAGTACTTCGGTGGGTATACCGAGGAGATCCTGTATGACAACATCAAAACGGTGATCCTCAAGCGGGCGCTCCGCGCCCGTGAACATCAGTGGAATCCAAAGTTCGAGGACTTCTTCTCGCATCATGGGTTCATCCCCCGGCTCTGCAAACCCTACTGTCCCCAAACCAAAGGAAAGATCGAAAATACCATCGGCTACGTGAAACGGGACTTCCTCCTCGGAGGGACTTTCTCATCCCTCGACGACATGAACCGGCAGGTTCTGCAGTGGTGTAACCGTGTCAACGGCACACCTCATGGAACAACGAATGAGATCCCGTTCGACCGCCTGCATCAGGAGAACCTGAAATCCATACAGGCGATCCCCCCATATCTTTTGCGCCGGGAAGAGCATCGAAAGATCTCACGTGAAGCGTACATCTCCTATCTTGGCAACCGCTATTCGGTACCTTACCGATACGCCGGAAGAGAGGCTGTTGTAGAGATCCAGAGTGATCAGATGGCCGTCAGGGTCGGCACTGAGACCGTCTGCAGACATACCATTGTTCCGGGGCATGCTCGGATCATCCGGGAGAAGAAACACTTCTCTGGTCTTCTTGCTGAGGTCATGCGCTGCAACGCTCAATCAGGAGCGGCCTCCCGGCCGCTCTTTCAGATGACCGGACCTGAGGTCGAACACCGACCGCTCTCGGCCTATGAGGAGCTCTCCGAGGAGGTGCGGTTATGAGCGTTCTGATCTACGAGCGGGTACATGATAACCTGAACCGTCTCAAACTGACGACGATCGAGGCACTCCTGGATAACTACCTTGAAATCGCTGCAAAAGAGGAACGATCGACTCTGGAAGTCCTTGATTATCTTCTGGATCAGGAGGTGAAGAGCAAGGAGGAACGTGCTCTCGAGTTCCGGATGCGGTTGGCTGCATTCCCGATGGAGAAGCGCCTTGATGATTTTGATGTCAGTTTTCAACCGTCACTCGATCCAGCGGTGATCCGGGATCTGGCATCTCTGCGGTTTGTCCATCATGCGGAGAATGTTGTCTTCCTGGGTCCGCCNGGGGTGGGGAAGACACATCTTGCCCTTGCTCTCGGCCACGAAGCAGTGAGACAGGGATTCCGGGTCTACTANGCGAATGCATCCAGTCTCATTGAGCGGTTGATGAAAGCAAACCGGGAGAATAAACTNGAAGAACGNATTAAGGCGCTCACGAAGTTCCATCTCCTGATCATCGATGAGATGGGGTATCTGCCCTTCAACAGTGAAGGAGCACACTGCTTCTTCAGCCTGATCTCCCGCAGGTACGAGAAATCATCGACGATCTTCACCTCGAACAAGTCCTACGGCGAGTGGGGGGAGATCTTCGGTGACCATGTGATTGCGGCGGCGGTGCTGGATAGGATCCTCCATCACTGTACGACAATCAATATCAAAGGCGATAGTTATCGCCTGAAAGAACGGAGGAAACAGGGACTCTTTTCCCATACACTTCCGGGATGAAAAAGATAGGTTTATTGACTCAAGTGTACACTTTTATTCCGCCTAAATCTGTACACTTCTACACCGCCGTTGACAAGAGGAGTCCCAACAAAATCTCAATGCAGAGATAATCTGTGATCTCACAAAACATAAATTAACCTACAATGAAAAACTATACCTGCCATGAGCGATCCCTATCCCAGGATTACCATCGTTACTCCGTCGTATAACCAGGGGCAGTACCTGGAACAGACGATCAAGTCAGTCCTCACACAGAATTACCCGAACCTCGAATATATCATACTGGATGGAGGTTCTACTGATCAGAGCGTCTCCATCATTGAGCGATATGATCGCTCTCTCGCATACTGGGTCAGTGAACCCGATGGCGGTCAGGCAGAGGCGATAGCGAGGGGATTTGATATGGCAACAGGAGATATTATCGCCTGGCTAAACTCCGATGACGTATATCTGCCTGGAACCCTGCAGAGAGTGAGCGAAGCGTATAGCGCAGATCCTACCGGCGAATGGTGGATTGGAAATACCTTCATGATAAATCACCAGAATCATGTCACAATCCGGTGGTATGCGAGATCCACAAACTTGCAAAAACTCCTTTACTCCGGCATGACGGCAGCTCAACCCTCGACTTTCTGGAGACGGGATAAATATTTTGANTATGGAGGACTGGATACGGAGATGCAGTTTAGCTTTGATTACGATCTCAATATCCGCTTTGCGCAGAGAACAGATCCAATCTATATCGATGAGTTCCTCTCAGCTTTCCGGTTTCATCCTGAGTCAAAGACGAGTACTCTTAAGGACGTCTGGCGCAGGGAAAATCAGCTCCTGTGGGATAGATATAGTGAGGGCAAACCCTATAGGTGGTACGACCTCCTGACGACAATCTACTATAAATCACTGGCGTATGCCTGGTACTCTTCCCGCCTTCTTCTTGATGGAAAAGGCAGAAAAACCACACATATT
>JGI24710J26742_10004149_pt1 | contig 12032 bp, 8 predicted proteins | sample BioPla2DNA2_FD_26742 | JGI IMG/M metagenome (IMG submission 26742) | reverse complement strand
ATATACAGCACTCCCTTCTATCGTTATGTCTAAACCATCTTTTGTAAGCAGACGATGTATTTCTTCCTCGAAGGATGGATCTTTCGTACTTTTCGTAATTGTTAAAGTAGCGATATTATTATAAGTGATTAATGTTAATGCTGCGCGATTAACTTCAGGTGGACCAAGCACAAAGTCATAACTTTCAATATAGTCACTAAAATAATCTGGGGCACTTACAACCCCTAAATTACTTAATGTTGTCGTAAAGATTGCTTCACCCATCAGTCCATAGGCAAGTTTAGCAATCGGTGACTTTAAGAAAAGCGGGAAACCGCGGACATCTTTATTCATCCGGTGTGCGGAATACATCATCTCACTCATTTTTTCATGACTTGTGGCCGTTACTAATTGTTCCTTGACAAGTGGTAAAAGTTGTTCCATTGTAGTAATACTTGTAATTGGAATTCTTATCCCACCATAAAGCGAAAAATTAGCGAGAGTTTTAGACTCATAATATTTGCGTAAATCAACAGGTACTTGAATTGCAATATCACCTTCCTTAGCGTCTGTTGCAAAGCGACTTGCTAAAAGGATTAGCGCTAAGACATAAGTTGTAATCGTGACATCATATGACTTGGCAGTTTTAGCTAGTTCTTTCGCATCAAGTCTAAAATGCAATATTTGTGTCGGGCGAATGCTTTCAATTTTACCACTCATTTGCAAGGCCCGTTTTTCTTTAAATCCGCTGCGCTTTGTGACAGTTGTTCTTTTAAATTCGTTTGCATCTTCTTCAGGAAGTGGTGCGGCATTAATATCGAGTACACTCGGATGCTTGTGTCCTTCAACACCAAAAAGACGTAAATAAGTATCAAGTAATGTTTGTAAAAAGACGATTCCGCCTTTTCCGTCTGTTAACGAATGGAAAAATTCAACACTAATCCGATTTTTATAATATAAAACGCGGAATGATTTTGAACCTGTTGTAGCGACTTTAATCGGACGACATGGTAAATGTTCTTCCTTTTCAATACCGTAGCGTTGCTTATTAGCGTCTAAATAGTGCCAGAAGAAACCTTTCTTTAAGGTTGTGGCAAAGCGCGGGAAGCGTTTAATCGTGAAGGTAAGCGCAATTTGTAAAAGTTGCGGTACAACTTCGTCATATAGATTTGCAGATAGTCGAAACACAGCTTGAAAGCCGTGTTTCATTGATAAAGGATAAATCTTTGCGGCGTCATCAAGCGCGTAATATAAAAGAGGGGGACGTGCGTAAAATCCCCCAAGGTTTTCATTATCAAGGCGGCGCAGAGCTTCAGTTACTGATACACCAATAGCGTTGTAATACATCAGAGCCCCTTTAAGGTCTTTCCGTAATTTCTTTTCTTCGCTAAGTGGTAAGTTCATATGTTGTTTAAAGTTCACCATAAAAGCTTTCACTTTTTGGACATCATCAGCATTTAAGTGATTTAAATATTCGGTAAACTCATTTACTTTGCGTTTTCTCATAATGATAGTAATTATAACACGATTATGTAATCGTGAATTTATTGATGTTTAGATGATTTTATTTTTTAGGCTTAAGTGGATAAATACCGCTTACTGGCAAGGTAAACATAAAGCCCACAACTTGTTTTTTACAATCAGAAATAATGTCTTGGACGGCTTTTACAACTTCCGTCACTTTTTCTGCTTCTGGAATAACTGTAAAGATTGTTTTTGAGTTTTTTTGGTTAGTTTCAAGTGATCTCGCAAAAGGACCGGAGAGCAATGAGAGTAAGCCTTCATTTTGCATAATTGCTGCGGCCATTCCTTGTGAGTCGATAATTGTCGCACCGCGCACATGGAGATCTAGAAACTTTTCTAAGATCTTGTCTAAGTAAGATAAGTCATTTAAAACAATAAATAAGATTTGCATAATTATGCTCCTTCCTCGGTTAATTCAATACCGTCGAGGCTTGATAATTGTTCAAGGCGATCAAGACCTCCAATTTCGCCGGCTTTACTAATGGCAAATTTTGCAAAGACTGGACCCATCGTTTCATACACTAATACTGATAACATTATAACAGTAGAAATGGCAGGATACATCGGGGCCATCTGTGTGTAGACAATTGCCAGTAATCCAATTGAGACACCACCTTGTGGTAAAAGGGCAATGCCTAAGTACTTTTTCACCGTTGGTTCAGCTTTAACCACATTAGCGCCTACAAAGATACCAAGCCACTTACCAAAGCCGCGCGCTAGGATATAGACACCAGCGATTAATAGTAAGAGCGGGGTTGTTCCTAAAATGGCTAAATCAAGGCCTGCACCAGCAAGGGTGAAGAAAAGAATATAAAATGGGGTAGCAAAGTCGTTAATCGCATTAAATGTCTTTTCGGGACGTTTAACAATATTAGCGATCATTGACCCAATCATAATGTTTGATAATAATTGACTAAATGATAAACCGTGTGGTTCTAAGTAATAATTAATCAAATATGTTAATCCGATTGTACCAAAGACAGCAATAAGTGATAAGACTTGCAAGTCATCACGAATGCGGTCAAACTTATTCGCTAGAAGCGATAAGAGTAAACCGATTATCATTCCAAGGGCAACCGAGCCAAACACTTCAATAAATGGCTTTAAAATCATGAGCCACACTGGGGGTAAAGGACCAGTTGACGCTAAGATTTGCGCAAAAGAAATAAAGAACCCAAAGACAACAATACCAAAGATATCATCAAGCGCGGTAATTGGTAAAATAGCGCGTGTCACAGGACCAAAAGCCCGATATTGCCGAATAACCATAAGGGTAGCGGCTGGGGCAGTCGCCGCACTCATTGACGCTAAAATTAAACCAAAGGCCACATTAGGTTTGCTAAATGGGTTATAACCATCAGGCATAATTGCTTGTGGTTTTGGTAAAAAGAACATTGCAAAGAATACGACTAATACCGCACCTAATACTTCAGTTGAAGTCATAACTAAAATTGGTTTACCGACCTTTTTAATTGATTTGATACTAAATTCCGCACCAATTGAAAAAGCGATAAACGCAAGGGCGATTTGGCTTATAAAGTTGAGATTGCCACTATCTTCGACAGTGATAATGCCCGGAAAGCCTTTGAAAATAAGACCGAGTGATGGTCCAAGTAACAAACCGAAAAGTAAATAACCGCTAACATTCGGTAATTTTAATTTTCGGGCCACGAGTGATCCGATAAATCCCACGGATAGTACGATGGCAAGTTTTAGGATTAAAACAAAAATTGCATCCATAATTTTCTCCTCTCATAAAAATAATTAATGTTCTTAATTACTCCTATGAGGTTAGCTGTCGGGTTCAGGACATTAAGAATATCCTTACAATTATAATTGATTCACCCCAAACGACTGTTGGGTCCCCCACTCTTCGGATTCGGAGTCCCCTATATCTTATTAGATATAGTATGGTAAGTCAATTTTTTTTGGTGCGTGACTATAAAAAAATCCGCGTTAAGCGGATTCTACTTTCTTTACGACTAGTTTTCGATACGCTAAATCAAATAATGATACGAACACAGAAGTTAAAATCAGTGTCACAATTGTAAATATACCAACTTGGGTAAACTCCACACCATTACCATCAATAATCGTTACTGAGATAATCATACTTATACATGCTAGAACTAAATAAAAAGTTTCGGCTAATAATTTAGCGACAAAAAGATTATTTGTTTTTTTATTAATTAGACGCATGATTTCTTCGGGTGGACCAGCAGGGAATTCTGTGACAATCACAAGGAAAACACCAAAAGAGATAATTAAAATCCCAAGTAAAGCAACTAGTGCACGGATGAAAAATGTAGTATTAAGCGGGTTAAATGTATCAAAAAGTAAACCCCAAATGGAAATTACGAGTGAAACAATAAATATATTTAGCCATGTAAAAATTAAGGCTTTATTTTTAGTAATAATAAATAAGACAAGCACTGTTAGTGTCCCAAACGCTAATGAAGCAACACCGATTGTTGTTTTAAGTTTACTAAAATCACTATTATTAAAAAGTTGTAAGTAAATTCTTGCTAAGTAATAGTTCATCGCATCGATTGGTGCTGTTCCAACATTTGTATAAATAATTATTTGGACACCAAAACCAACTAAGATAATGCCTAAAAGATATACAATTAGCTTAATAATGAATGTTTTGTTAATTTGAAACTTTTGGGTTTTATTTTCGTTTTGCATACTTCGTAATTATAACAATTTTATAGTGCTAATACTTAAAATATAAATGTAAAAATACATGAGTTAGTTGTATTTATTCATTGTAAATTTTATTAGCGTAAGTCCCTACTGCTAGAACAAGTAAAATAAATAATTTGATTGTCTTGTGATAATTTTTCAAGTAGGGGTCTTACGAGTTTAATTCTTTTATCATCGAAGTTAACGAATGTATCATCAAGAATGATAAATGGTTTTAAGTCTTGATACACTAAATCAATTAAGGCAACGCGCACTAAGACCGAAATAAGATCTTGACTACCAGCACTGTAATAAGCAAAGTCGTAATATTCATTCGTGTCTAAATCTTTTAATTTCATTTCAGAGTTTCCGTCAAACATTACAGAGTAGCCCTCTAATTTAATTTTCGTAAGTAAGTCGTTAACATTATTTTGAAGCGGGGTTAAATACCTTGCTGCTAGTTGCTGATTAGCGTGTTCTAATAATGTTCTAGCGATAGTTAATAATTCTTTTTTCTGCTCATAGTTTTGCATTGTAGTGCGTAATTCGTCGCGTTCAAACTTGTAATTTTCAAGGTTACTCGCTAAGTCTTCATTTGCTTCAATTTGTTTTTCTAAAGCTGTTATTTTTTTGATTAATTCATCGTTTTTGATGTCGACATTACTCTTATTCCTGTTTAATTCTTCTTCATCTAGTAGGGCGAAAGAATTTAAATCACTATTTATTTTTTTAATATCATAATTCTTAAGTTTAAAATTTACATCATTAAGCTTTTTATTAAGCGCTAAATGTTTTTCATAGTGACTATTAATAAGGAAATAAGCAACTTGAACATCACTAACACTATTAACTTTAACGGAATACTTACGAAATACATCAAAAACATGTTCTTTAAAAGCTTCTAATTCTTTTTGTTTCTGGTTAACTTTTTGTGTCCACTCATCAAGTTTTTGTTTAAGTTTAATGTCANTTTCTGTGCTAGTCATTGTCGCTAGTTCAGCGGCATAATTTTCAAGTTTTACATTAAGTTCATCAATCGTTTTATTTAAAAGCGCTATTTCTTTTCTTAACTTATTATTCTTACTTTTAAGGACAAAGAAATAAATTGATAGCGTGATAATGCTTAGGAAAATATCAAGGAAACTAAATCTTTTTATATTTGCATTAAGTAAAGTTACTTCATTTTCTAATTTAGTTATTTCTTCACTAGTTTCTTTTTGCGCTCTTTTAATAAATAGGACTTCAACATTTGTACTTTCGAGAGTATTTAGAGCAGCGTTTATTGAATTAATTTCTGTTTGTGCTTCATCTTTAAATTTATTAAATTCACTCTCTTTTGCCGACAAATCCGTGCTTAATTCTTCTAAATACACTAAATTTGTGTCTTCAACTTTATTACCCGCAAATAATTTTTTATTTTCTTCAATTTGTAAATTAAGGTTATTTATTTCATCATTTAGTGCATTATAATCTTTAAGGTCTTTTTCAAGTATCTTTTTATTCGCAACGAGTTTTAAATCATTTTCAAGTTTAGTTTTTAGCTTATCATTTTCGGCTTTTTGTCTTTTTAGCGCAACTAATTCATCAGAGTTTTCACTAATTAAATTAACAGCGTTTTCTGCTTCAAACACAAGATTATTTGTGGCATTGAGTTCACGGTCAGTTTTGTTATATAGTGAATTTCTCCGCTGGTTACCAGGTGAAAGTTCTTTTATAGCATCATCAAGAATATTAAATGCGGAAGTGTAATCACTATCTTCTGTTGTATGCCCAAACAGACCGCGTAATTTTACATTAATATCATCATGAATTTTTTCATCACTACTATATAAAACTTCTAATTGTTGAATAAAGTTTAATTTCTCAAAACTTTCACTATTTACACCAAAGATGATATCACCGAGGTTATCACGCGTTATTTTAATACCATTTAATTCATCAATATTTACATTGCGCGCTAAGTCTTTAACTGCAATCGTATCATTAGAGAGCGATTCACCAAAGGTGCGGGTAACAGTATAAGTTCGCCCGTTGTAGACAAAAGTTAAGTTACCACCATAGGTGGTTTTACCCCACGGTAAATATTTAAAGCGTGGNAGTGATAGTCTTTTTCCTTTTCCTTTAGCGGTTTTCATCCCAAAGAACATCGCTTTAATGAATTGCGCAATCGTTGTTTTACCAAAACTATTATCTTCATTAATGATTGTAAGCTTTTGATCAAATTTAAGATTGTAATTTTCAAGCTTACCAAAACTATCAATATTAAGTTCTAATATTCTCATAGGTCAATTTTCCTNCCCTTTAGTGCATTTAGACCCAATTTTAAGAGTTCTTCCTTAACTTCAGGGGAGTAATTTGAAGCTTCGATTAGGCGAAAGAATTCACCGCGTAATGATACTTCGTTTGCAAAATCAATAGTGTTAAGGTTAACCTTAGAATCATCGATTAACTCTGCATAATAAAATTTACTTTCTAAATATTCGCGCAGTGCATTTATATCTTTGATTAATTCATAATCATATTTACCAGTTAATTTTAGACGTACGATATCATCACTAGGAATCTTATTAGTGGCCTTCTTAATTGCTAACTCAATTTCAAGAGTGTTGTTTAATGCACTGATATCGACATCAATAATATGATAAGTACGACTATTATTTTTAATAAATTCGCGTCTAATCAGCTTATTTTTTTGTATTTCTAAAACAAAAAAGCCGCGTTCACCCACTTCATCAAACCCGCGCGGTTCAAGCACACCTGAATAAGCATATATGCCGCGCGCATCTAATCTTTTCGCGGCAATATCGGGGATATGGATGTCGCCAAGCGCTAAGTAGTCAATATTTTTGCCTTTTAAATTATTTAAAGGGATTTCAGCTTCAGTGCCATGTAGCATCAAGATGTTATATTTATTTGGATCAAAGATTAAGGTTTTAGTGTAATCTTCATCTGCATAGTTATCATAAGCTTTAATACATACATCATCGTAAAGGAATGTATTATTTTCTTTTGTCACAATTTTAAGATTTGAAGGTAATTCCGCTAATTTTTCATGATTAAATACAGCTGGGTCATCATGATTACCCGCTAAATATATAAAATCAATTGTTGGTGCACTTGTAATTTTTGTTAATACTTCACGTAAGGTAGCAAGTTTTACTTCTTTATTGTCAAATAAGTCTCCTGCGATTAAGATAACTTTAACATTGTGCTTAACTCCGTAATCGATCATGCGAAAAAAAGCATTTTTAATTTCTCTAATGCGTCTTTCTGTTTTATCGCCACCATACCGATTCATCTTTGAATCAATATGAATATCCGCTGTATGGATTATTTTCATACTTACCCCCGTTAACTTACATTTAGTTAACTTATTTTATCATAATACCTAGCCATTAAAGTGAATATAGCATTAATAAATGCTATTAGCCTTCATTAATAAAAAAAGACATCATGTGGCGATGTCTTTTATATTGTTTGTAAGCATCTCTTCTCTTGCTCTTATAGTAAGAAGATTAATGTTGCAATTCCAAAATAAATTAGTAATGCGAATAAGTCATTTAGCGTCGAGATAATTGGACCACTAGCAATCGTAGGATCAACCTTCATCTTCTCTAAAATAATTGGAATAAAAACACCAGCGGCAGCAGAGATAAACATCCCGCCCATAAGCGAAGTCCCAATCGTGATTGCTAGAAGTAACGGGCTATGCGTTCCCATATTAATGAAACTAAGAATAAGAAATGAGAGTAAAAAACCACCAAGACCAATAGTGATGCTATTTAAGACTCCGATTGCTAGTTCTTTGCCAATGTGTTTTTTCTCATTATGGATACCTGCAAGTTCATCTTGATTTAATTTTAAAATCGTCACGGCAATTGATTGAGTGCCAATGTTTCCTGCCATCCCTAAAATCATTGGTTGAAACATAATTAAGGCGATGACTTCAACGAGTGTCTTTTCAAATACTGATAATAGGGCAGCAATCACTAAGTTTAATAATACTGAAATAACTAACCACGGCATTCTTTGTATAGAACGTCTAAAGGCATTGGATGATTCATCATAATCACCAACCCCTGTCATCTTAGCGATGTCTTCTTCATGTTCAGCGACCATAATATTTAATACATCATCAGCAGTTACAATCCCGACAATTTTCATATCGTCATCTAGTACTGGTAAGACACTTTTTGCATAGTTTTCAAACTTTTTATAACCATCATTAAGTGAGTCATCAAGTGTTAAATAATTGTTAATGCTATAAGTTATGCTATCAAGTGTATCAGTGGCGCGTGCACTAATTAAATCTTTTAAAGTTATACTTCCAATTAAAGCATTATTTTCATTAATTACAAAGATATCATCGACAAAATCATTGTATTTTGAGCTATTAATGATATGCGCAGTAGTATCTTTGATCGTTGAATTTTGTGTAATCGTTACAAAATTAGTGCTCATTATTGTTGCAATTTTTTCGTCGTCATAACTCATTAAAACTTTAAGTGCTATAGCTTTATGTGTCCCTAGTAAACTTAATAGATACATTTGATAGTCGTCTTCAAAACTAGTAATGAATGTTTTTAAATCATCCATTTCAAAAGCTTCTAAGAATTGCTTTTTTTGTGTTTCCGTTAATAAACTAAAGTAGTGACGCGAAACTTCACTTGGTAATTCAAGGAATACTTCAACTGTTTTATTTAGTGCCATCAAACGAATTAATCGCATTTGCGTATCGCCGGAAGCATCCTTCATTTTTGTCGCGATGTCATAAGGATGCATTTTCGCTAAAGTTTTCTTTAAGGCGGCATCATTTAAAATCATTAAGTTTTTCATTTAAATCACCCCCAGTAATAATGTTGCTACCCCGAAATAAATAACAACACTAGTAATATCAATAAGTGTAGTAATAAGTGGGCTAGAAGCGACTGCTGGATCAATTTTCATCTTGTCTAAAATAAGCGGGATGAATAATCCAAATATTGGTCCAGTTGCGACCGTCACCGCTAGTGAAATAAAGACGACTAATGATACATTAAAGGGTTCAGTAATCCCAATTACTTTGGAAATAATAAAAGAGACTATACCCGCGACTATACCAAGCCCAAGCCCGTTAATAATTCCTGTTAGTATTTCGGTGCCACCATTTCTAAGCGCTTTTTTTGGATTTTTACTAAGTAATCTTAAAGTTACCGCAAGGGTTTGACTCGCAACATCACCCCCAGCGTCAAGAATTAATGGTTGGAAAAGGGCGAGTACCGCTACTGAAGTAATTACTTCTTCAAAGCGACTTGTAGCAATTGCAATTGGCATTGATAGCACTAGTAGTAAGAAGAGCCACGGTAATCTTTTAGCAGCGGACTTAATAACTCCTTTTGTTTTTGTATCTGGTAGTGCCGATAGCTTTTCAAAATCATCAACGGATTCTTCATGATATATTTCGATCGCATCATCAATCGTAATAATACCGATAAGCTCTAATTCTTCGCTGACAACNGCCATTTCATGGAGACCATAATTCTTCATTTTATGGACTGATTCTTCAATGTCATCACTGGCGAAAACAAACGGAGTAAATTCAGTGATATCATCAATAAGTGCTGGTGCTTTAGTGCGGACTAAATCTCTTAATTCNACCGTCCCTTTATATTTATTGCCACTATCAACAATAAAGATGTGATTAATAACATCAATTTCCCCAGCTTTTTGAATAACATTTTTAGTTGCCGCTTTAATATCTGTTCCTAAAGAAAGGCTAATATATGCATCAGACATATGGGCGCCAACTTTTTCTTCGTCATACTTTAATACTTGCGTAATATGAAGTTCTTTTTCTAAACCTTCAATTAACTTAGTTTCATTATCGAGATAGACAATAATGTCAGCAGCGTCATCAAGTTCAAGCGTATCAATAATATTTTTTTGTTTTGTTAAATCAAAATCATCAATAACTTCTGCAGCTTTTTCTGGTTCCATAAAAGCAACAATTCTGCCAATTTCTTCTTCGCTTAGCAGTGAGTAAAATAGCTCTTGTTCATCAAGAGTAAGTGCATTTAGTGCTTCAATAATGTCATAAGGATGCATTTTTTTGACATATTTAAGCAATGCTTTTTTGTCTTTTCGTTTAATAATTGTGCGCATGTTAACCTCCCTCCTTTGCTTGGAATTCAAATAAAAAGCTCCCACATTAAGTGAGAGCTAACTAAACAGTACGAGTATCAGCGTATTCGTAGAGTTTTAGCACTATGCAACGTAAACATGAAGTTAGCTACTTTGTGGAAAGCCTTAAGTCGACAATCCATGTTCTACCCATTGGTGTCTCTGGACATTTTTGGGCAGCAGCCTATNTTTGCATAGGAGCCTCACCTAACGGATTTATTTAATTNCAAAGCCCATAATAGCATATATATTATATTTGTCAATCTACTATTTTAAAAACTCGTTATTATTCGATTTTAAATACTTTTTTTAAATCTTGTTTGCTCATTCCAATTATAAAAAATGTATTAGTATTTTTTTCTTTTTTTAAAAGCGCTAAATAATTTATGTAATCGCGAGAATTTTGGTTAATTTTCTTTTCAAGATTGACAACTATTATTCCGCCGATGAATAAGTCATATTGGAGGAATATTTATTTAATATCTTCATATTTAATTGTCATTTTGCGATTAAGAAAGTGACAAATAATTTTATGGTCATTAAATTAAATTTTGTTTATTAAAAGTAAATAATGATTTTATTTATTTTGTGTGGTTATCAATAAAAGTACCAATAATTTTTAGGCCTTCCCGTAACTGTCCTTCAGGACAAGCAAAGTTAAAACGAATAAATCCGTTGCAATTTTCTGAATAACGTTTGCCGTCGTTAACCATTACGCCTAATTTTAGTAATTCTTCTTGCATTTGTGCGCATGGCATATTTAGAAAACTAAAATCTAACCACGCTAGGTAAGTAGCCCCTTGTTCAGTTACGCCGACTTGCGGATAATTCGTGTTAAAGAATTCTTTTATGATTTTATAGTTATTTGCTAAATGCTTATTTTGTAATTCTAGCCATTCTTCTGCTTCATTATAGGCAGTTTTTAGTGCGGTTAGTCCGAAAAGATTACCACAGCTAAAGTGTTCGCCGCGTAAATATTCTCTAAATTCATTATCGATTTCTTCGTCACGTATAATAATATTAGAAGTTTTTAAACCAGCGAGCCCAAATGCTTTCGAAACAGAGTTAAAAACCATGATTTTATTGTACATATGACTAAATTCATTGAGTGAAGTAAACTTAGTGCCGTTTAGCATAATATCACAATGGATTTCGTCACTTAAGATAAAGACATCGTGTTTTTTCGCTAATTCGACTATGCGTTTTAATTCATCGTAAGTGTGCACGCGCCCGGTCGGATTTTGCGGATTACAAATTAATAGTATTTTACGATTATCGATTTGTTTTGCTAATAATTCAAAATCAATTTCATAATGATTATTTACCCTAATCAGCGGATTTTCAATAATCTTTAAGTTATTATCACGAATGACAATGTAGAAGGGATTATATACCGGAGTTTGGATAATTACTACAGCCAATAAATGAACCATATGGCCCATTTCTTTCAACTAACGCGGCTCCACAATATGGACATTTATTTAAATCTGTTTTTCTTTTAATTTCTTCATTATTATCTAATGTAATTGTATTTTCAATTTCTATATCAACAGTTTCATCTAAAATTTTCTTTTTAGGTTTTTTGAAAATTTTCACTAATATAATTGCTATTGTGATAACAGTAAAGAATCCTATCAAATAATATAAAGCTGGTGGAATAAATATCCACTTTAAAAATTGAGCTA
>JGI24710J26742_10004147_pt1 | contig 12034 bp, 14 predicted proteins | sample BioPla2DNA2_FD_26742 | JGI IMG/M metagenome (IMG submission 26742) | reverse complement strand
CTGACCCGGGCGGAGAAAAGTGTGATTCGCAGACGAGCCAGTCTGGAAGCGGCGGGTCTTTTGGGCGGTATTCTAAAGGATAATACCGTAGGGATTGTGAAGGCCTTTGGCCGTGCGGCAAAAAGCGCCACCAAAGCGACGCTGGGACTGTAAGCCCCGTCTTTCTAAAACCGAACCCTCCTTCTGAATAAAGGAGGGTTTGTTTTTTCTTTGCAAATTTCTTTCGCAGGGGTTTTATGACGCAGAAATGACACATTGCGCCTTTATACTCTTGGTAAGAACCGAACAGAAGGGTTCGTACCATTTTTGAAAGGAGTATGAAGATGAACAGAAAAACGAAAAAAGGGCTGGCTCTTTCGACTGTGTTGGCGATAACTTTACTTACGGGATTTTCCCGAGTGGATGCAGCGGGGGTTCGCCTGCAGGACGGCAGCTGTGTAAACGGCGGTTGCGAGGTAGCCTCCGGACAGATGTTGCGGGGCGGACAGGGTCGCCAGGGACGCAGCGTACAGGATGAGCAGGATCCCAATGAGCAGCGGGTACGCTGGGGGCAGATGGTGCGCCGCGGCCTGCGGGACGGCCGTTGCAACGAAGACTGCCCGTTCAATGAAACCGGAGAACGCCGGTTTCTGAATCAGGGCGAGGGCGGAAACGGCCAGCGTCTGCGCGACGGTTCAGGCAGTGAAGATTGCCAGTACAATGAAACCGGAGAGCGCCAGTTTTTGAATCAGGGCGAGGGCGGAAACGGCCAGCGTCTGCGCGACGGTTCGGGCAGTGAGGATTGCCCGTACAATGAAACCGGAGAGCGCCAGTTTCTGAATCAGGGAACCGGCGCGCGCAGAGGAAGAAACCGATAGAAAGCTAAAAAAACCCGGAACTTGTGCGGTTCACAGGTTCTGGGTTTTTTGTGTGGTTCTTATTTGTTTTTGTCGCCGTGGTAGATCATTTTGAAGATTTCGCCTACGATCAGCGGCAGGGTTGCGGCCGGCAGGATCCAGATCCATTCTCTGAGGCCCATGGTTACCGTGTGGAACAAGGGCTGGATAAAGGGCACATACATAACGATCAGCATCAGGACGAAGGAAAGGCCGGTGCCGTATACGAGTGTTTTGTTCGTGAACGGGCCGATCTTTGCCAGGGTGTAGTGTTCGCTGCGGCTGGAGTAGCTGCGCAGCAGTTCCGCCATGATCAAGGTGGCAAAGGCCATGGTGCGGGCACCGTCGATATGGTTCGGGAACATATTCATACCGCGGATATACACAAACATCACGGCAGCGGCAATCGCAAGCGACTGCAGAGCAATGCCGATCCGCATTTCCTTGTCGATAATCGGCTCGTCCGGGCGGCGCGGCGGTTGATCCATAATGTCGGCTTCGCCGGGTTCCACACCCAATGCGAGGGCGGGGAAGGAGTCGGTTACAAGGTTCAGCCACAGAAGCTGAATGGGGATCAAAGGCACGGGCAGATTCATCAGGATGGCAACCAGTACGACGAGAATCTCTCCGATATTGCACGAAAGCAGGAAGAACACAAACTTCTTGATATTGGAGTAAATGATCCGGCCTTCGTTTACCGCGGCAACGATGGAAGCAAAGTTGTCGTCGGTGAGGATGACATCCGCTGTGTTTTTGGCGACGTCGGTCCCGGTGATACCCATGGAGATGCCGATGTCAGCGCGTTTAATGGCAAGTGCGTCGTTGACGCCGTCGCCGGTCATGGCGGCGATCTCTCCGTTTTCCCGCAGTGCGGTTACAATGCGCACCTTGTGTTCGGGGCTGACACGCGCGTACACGCGTTTGTTTTTTACCAGCTCGCGCATATCTTCGTCGGTCAGGTCGTTCAGTTCACGCCCCATGATGGCCTGGTCTTCGCTCTCGACCATGCCGAGGTCTTCGGCAATCGCGTAGGCGGTGTCTTTGTAGTCACCGGTAATCATCACCGGTACAATACCGGCCTGTTTGCAGAGCTGAATGGCTTCTTTCGCTTCTTCACGCGGCGGGTCGATCATGCCGGTGAGGCCGACAAAAGTCAGTTCGTTTTCAATCTCTTCGGGTTCGGGTTTTTCCGGCACGGTGTCCATCTCGCGGATCGCGTAGGCGAGTACCCGCAGGGCGGATCGGGCAAANGCCGAGTTTTGCGCCATGATTTTTTCNCGGTCGGCTTCTGTNAGTTCTTTGCGTTCGCCGTTTAAGAGCCAGTATTTGCAACGGTCCAGCACGATATCCGGCGCGCCTTTTACAAAGGCGGCAATCTTGCCGTCGGGCAGGAAGTTCTCATGGAAGGTGGTCATCATCTTGCGTTCGGAATCAAACGGAAGTTCCTGTACGCGCGGATATTCTTTTTCGTGTTGCTGCGGGGTGAGCTGCTTTTTGGATGCCAGGGTGATAAGGGCCCCTTCTGTGGGGTCGCCCAGTACCTTGTACTGGCCCCCGTCCTGTTCGATCTTTGCGTCATTGGTGAGCGTTGCGATCGAAAGCAGGGTGTAAAGCGAGGGAACGGCGTTATCGTCTACTTCTGCGCCGTCCAGTTGGATAGATCCTTCCGGGGAATAACCGGTGCCGGTAACATCCAGCACGGTATCGTCCAGATACACTTTGGTGACGGTCATTTCGTTTTGGGTCAGCGTGCCGGTTTTATCCGAGCAGATAACGGTGGTAGTGCCCAGAGTTTCCACGGCCAGCAGTTTTTTTACAATGGCGTTTCGTTCGGCCATGCGCCCCATGCCCAATGAGAGCACGATGGTGACGATGGCAGGCAGGCCTTCGGGTATGGCGGCTACGGCCAGCGCGATGGCTGTCAGGAACATCTCCAGCAGATCGTTGTCGTACAAAAGGCCGACGGCAAATACGATCCCGCAGACTACCAGTACGATGATGCCCAGCATTTTACCCAGCTGCGCCAGTTTCTTCTGCAGCGGGGTCTGTTCTTCTTCAAAGGTCGCCAGGGTGGTGGCGATCTTTCCGATTTCTGTTTTGTGGCCGGTTTCTACGGCAATCCCCCGCCCGCGTCCGTAGGACACGATGGTGGATGTATAGGCCATGTTTTCCCGGTCGCCGATTTCCTGATCGTCATCGTAGGTGACGCGCGCGTCTTTGTCTACAGCGACCGACTCTCCGGTCAGCGACGATTCGTCAATTTTCAGGTTGGAGCTTTCGGTTAAGCGCAGATCCGCGGGGACGATGTCGCCGGTTTCCAGTATGACGATATCGCCGGGGACGATTTGTGCCGAAGGCAGGATGACGGGTTTGCCTTCCCGCAAAACCTTGGCTTCGGGGGAGGCCATCTTCTTCAGCGCCTCCAGTGCCTGTTCGGCTTTGCCTTCCTGATACAGCCCCAGAAAAGCGTTCAATACGACGATGGCCAAAATGATAATGGCGTCGGTGATTTCATTTACCATAGCGGATACCGCCGCGGCGCCGATGAGAATCAAAATGAGAACATCTTTAAACTGGTCGATGAGCTTGGCCCAGAAAGAGCGTTTCTCTTCCTCCTTCAGTTCGTTGGGGCCGAACTCTTCCAGTTTCTGTGCGGCCTGTGTGGCCGTGAGCCCCTCGGGAGAAGAACCGGTTTCTTGCAAAATGGCTTCTTCCGATTGTTTGTACCAATCCATTGCGTTTCCTCCTTTGAAAAAATAAAGACCTCTGTTACGCACAACAATGGCCTAACAAAGGTCTCGCTTCCTTACAAAGATAAGTAGTACGGCCGGGCACATGCCGGGTTGACGACCGCACTTGTGTAAGCTACTCCCCTATTGTCTACCTTATTATAACGAATTGCACACCTTGTGACAATCCGAAACCGCGAAACGATAAGGAAATTTCCTAATTTACATAGGCATCTGCTATAATAAAATAATGAGCAAAACAAGTAAAAGCAGAGCGGATGCGGCGGCCAGAAGACGTGTCCGTATGGAAGAAATTGAAAAACGGCGCGCTGCACGAAAAAGACGGCGCCGCCAAAAAAATATACGCCGGCTCCTCCTGATCGGCGCGCTTGCGCTGCTTTTGTATATGGGGGTACGGCTGATACAAAACGGTGCCGACAAAGACCGGCAGCCACCGGAGGCTGCAAACGGGCAGACAGAAACCGCCCCGGAAAAAACCAATGAGGAAGAGGCAACAGAAGTTGCAGCAGAGACAGAACCCGACGGGACAAAAGAGACGATCAACTGGTCGTTTAACGAGAATCTGGCCCGGCGGCGGATACAAAGCGAAGTGGCCCTTTTGTATTCGGTGGATACCGACGAAGTGCTATACGAAAAAAATGCCGATTTGATCACCTATCCCGCCTCTTTGACAAAAATGATGACCCAGATTGTTGCGGTGGAGCATCTGACCCCTGCCATGCTGGATGAAGAGGTCATGCTATCCGAAGAAATCTATTGGGAGATGGTAGCCGAGGAGGCGTCCATGTCGGGCTTCAAACCGGGTGAAATTGTCACCATGCGTGATATGCTTTATGCGAACTTCATCGCCTCCGCGGGCGATGCATCCGAGACGATTGCGATCGAGGTGGCCGGTTCGGAAGCGGATTTTGTGGCGCTGATGAATGAAAAAGCCGCAGAGCTCGGCATGCAGGACACGGTGTTCAAAAACCCGACGGGTCTGCACGATCCGGAACATGAAACCACCGCCAACGATCTTTTGAAGCTGTATCAGTACGCTTCGCGGAATGTGGAGTTCATGAAATACTTCACGGCCGATCACTACACCACCCAGCCCAAAGACGGATCGGAAGGACTGGAGCTGCGCCCGCGCCTGTGGGAAGATCTGCAGGATTCCGGCATGCCCTACCGGGTTCTGGGCGGAAAAACCGGTTTCACCGAAGAAGCGGGTCTCTGCCTGATTACCCTGATCGAACGAAGCGGCTACCGCTTTTTGGTGATCAGCATGGGCGCGCCGTATGATGTTTCGTTTACGACCGATCTGGAAGATCATATATGGATTATGCGGGGTCTGTCCCGGAACCCGCAATAAAGGAGTTATGGCTTTGCGATTTTGTTCTTTGGCCAGCGGAAGTTCGGGCAATTGCCTGTATGTGGAAACTGAACACACCCGTGTTCTTGTGGACGCAGGCTTCAGCGGCAAACAAATTGAACAGATGTTAAGAAAAGTCGGAGTGGATCCGAAAACGCTCGACTATATTTTTGTTACCCACGAACATCTCGACCACGCCAAAGGCGTAGGGGTATTGGCCCGGCGGTACCGGATTCCCGTGGCCGCCAATTTCAGAACCTGGGAAGGCATGCGAAAATGTGTCGGGACGTTGCCGAAAGAACTCATGCTGGTGTTTGAAACCGGCACCGACTTTTCCGTGCGGGATCTGGATGTGCATGCCCTGTCCATTTTCCACGACGCCAAGGATCCGGTCGGTTTTGTGTTCTTTCATCAGGGCAAAAAGCTGAGCATCCTGACCGACACCGGCTTCGTATCCGAAGCCATGACCGAAAAGATCAAGCATTCGGACCTTTTGTTTTTGGAATCCAATCACGATACCGTCATGCTGGAAGAAGGCCCGTATCCCCTGCATCTGAAGCAGCGGATTCGCAGCACCCGCGGCCATCTGTCCAACGAAGATAGCGCCCATGTGCTGGCCAAGGCGCTGAAAGGCCGGGGAGAAACCGTCTTTCTGGGCCATTTGAGCCACGAAAACAATGTCCCGCTGCTTGCGATGGACACCGTGTCGGGTATATTGACCGACTACGGCTTAAATCCCAAAACCGATATCGTTCTGCGCCCGGCTGCGCGGTTTGAACCGTCGGGGCTGATTTCCATCAAATGAAAACGGCCCTGTATTGTGTCGGAAAAATGAAAGGCCCTCTGCGGGACGCGGCAGCAGACTATGAAAAGCGCATCCGCGGCCTGACAGTCACCGAGTTTAAAGAAGAGCGCCTGGCGCAAAATCCGAACCCCGCGCAGATCCAAAAAGCCCTGGATGCGGAAGCCGAGCGCATCCTGGCTAAAATCCCCGCGGCGGCACAAGTGGTTCTTCTGGACCGTAAAGGAGACCAGCCGACATCGGAACAGCTGGCCAGACGGGTACAAAACTGGCAGGCGCAAGGTCCTTTGGTTTTTGTCATCGGCAGCTCCCACGGGATCGGGGGTGCGCTCTATGCGCGGGCCGATGCCTTATTGTCCTTTTCCAAACTGACCTTCCCGCATCAGCTGATGCGTGTTGTATTTTTAGAACAGCTGTACCGCGCCCAAAGCATACAGGACGGGCAGCCGTATCATAAGTAAACCGATAAAGGAGACGAAGATGGAATCCAAAGTAATTGACAAAACCCTGATTCTGCGGGCAGACCGCGGAGAAGATTTGCTGGAAGCATTGCGTGAAGCATGCGAGCAGCATCGCGTGAAATTAGGTGTCGTAACGGGGATCGGCGCGGTGGACCGGGCGGTTGTCGGCGCGTTCAGCGTGGAAACACAGGAATATACCAAACACACCTATGAGAATATGGAGATGGAAATCCTTTCGTTTGTGGGAAACATTTCCACCATGAACGGCGAATACTACGGCCATATTCACGCCACGGTCGGTCTTCCGGACGGAACCGCCGTCGGCGGCCATGCCAATGAACTGCGCATCTCTGCTACATCGGAAGTCTTTGTGCAGATCATACAGGGTGAAGTAGACCGCGCGTTTGACGAGCGTGTCGGCCTGAACACGATCCGGTTTTAGATGAGTCGAGCGCTGGCCGATATCGAACGGTCGCTGATCAAGAAATTTCGCAAAGAACTGTGGCGCCCTTTTGTGCGGGCGGTGAAAGAATATGAACTGATTGTGCCCGGCGATTCGATCGCGGTGTGCATATCCGGCGGAAAAGACAGCCTGCTTCTGGCAAAGCTCTTGCAGGAATTGCACACGCACGGCAATCAGAATTTTTCTTTGCAGTATATAGCGATGGATCCGGGCTATACGAAAGAAAAACGAAGCGATATGGAACGGGCTTTGGCGGCGTTACAGATCCCGGCGCATATTTACGAAACCGATATATTCTCCGTGTCGGATGAATTGGCGGGCGATTATCCCTGCTATCTGTGCGCGCGGATGCGCCGGGGTTCTCTTTATGCCAAAGCCCGGGAGATCGGGGCCAACAAGATCGCCCTGGGCCATCATTTTGACGATATTGTGGAAACGATNCTGCTGAATATTCTATATGCAGGGAAATATAACACCATGATGCCCAAGCTAAAGGCCACTAATTTCCCCGGTATGGAACTGATCCGCCCGCTGGCGTATGTAAAAGAAGCAGATATTTTGCGCTTTACCGACTACGCCGGGCTGAACCCCCTGGACTGTGCCTGCACGGTGTCCGCCAAACGCACGGGCAATCAGCGGTATCAGGTGAAGGCGCTCCTGGCCGATCTGCGTGAGAGAATCCCGCAGGTGGATATCTCTATTTACCGCAGTGCGCAAAATGTGCAGCTGGAGCAGATCTTAGGATGGAAGGCGCAGGGAGAACACCACTTTTTTCTGGATGATTACGAAAAGGACGACGCATGATACGAGAACTCTTTTCCGGTGTAATGCTCTTGTTTGAACCAATTGCCTTAGTTTTGGCTGTGGGGGTCTTTTTGTTTTCCTTTGCCGACAAGAAAAAGCGCGCCCGGCGGCAAAAGATCGCCTGGGGACTTTTAATTGCCGTGATGGTGCAGGCGGTGGGCGTGATTCTTATAACCATGCTGCTTTCGGGGAGGGCCTGAAATGTTTACGTACCGACTGGAATCGTTCTTTTTATGGATGCCGGAAAGAGGATTCTTGCTGTTTTTAGGCATACTCGCCGTTTGTACGGGCCTTGCGCTGATTTTCTTTTTTGTCAGCGAATATAAAAAACGAAATGCCCGGCAAAGAAAAATCTACGGCGGCGCGGCATGGTTCTTTTTGCTGACCGGACTGTATTCCGTTTTCTATCTGGTGAAGATCCTGTACGCGCAGGAACTGCTCCAAAAACTCATGTGAGGTCTGTTATGATTGAAACGCTCAAGACCGCTTTAGCCGTCATCTATCTGTATGTAGACGGAATCGAACCCTTTGTCCTGCTGTTTGCCGCCCTTTTGTATCTGGTGCATTTCTTTTTGTACGACAGGTATCGCCATTCCCGGCTGCCGCGCATTGCCATTTCCCTGATTGCTGTGTCGGCCGCGCTTACTCTGGTCATCGTCGGAAACCGGTTTTTGTAAAGGAGCACAGCATGAACGAGCATCTTTTTTCGGATATTGTCTTTTACTTCGGCGCGGGTTTTTTCTTCCTTGGCTTGCTCTTTTTTATTGTAGCCATTGCACGCAGAAGAAACCCCGCGGCACGAAAACTCTATGTGCAGGGCGGCGTGATCTTTGTCGGTATCGGCCTGCTTCTTTTGCTGCGCGAAACCAAATTAGCCTATCTGGAGTCTTTTGCCAAGACTTTGCAATAATTCTTTTCTTTCCATAATTTTCCCACAATCCTTTCGTATCATACGAACAGGAGGGATGAATATGAACTACGATAACGATCCATGGAATACACAAAATGACGGGGACAGAGAGTCGACTCCTTTAGAATATACGACCGAACATACCTTTGAAGGACTGGGCGAATACCCGGAAGACTTTACCCGATCCTATGAACAGGACGATGACCGCCTGAAAGAAGACGATGTACGTCGCATTGTGGATGCGCAATTGCATAAACGCAGACCGCGCTTCCGCTTTTTGCGTGCGCTCGCTCTCATACTGATCGGCGCGATCGCCGGTTCTTTGATCGGTCCTTTGGTATCGGCCCGCATGGGACTGGATGATACACCGAAGACCGAACAAACCGTAGGTGCGCAGGCGCACACCGTCAGCATACAGCCCACCGATCAGTTGAATGTGGAAGCGGCGGTGGCGGAAAAAGCCGCACCCAGCGTGGTCGGGGTGGCGACTTCCGTTGAAATGCGCAATGCGTTTATCTATGGCAATCAAACCGTACAAGGCGTCGGATCCGGCGTAATTCTCACCGAAGACGGCTATATTCTTACNAATTCCCATGTTATTTCCGACGGTCGCGCCAACGAAGTGTCCGTCCTGTTCAATGACGGAACCGAAGAACCCGCCGAGATCCTGTGGTATGATGCCACGCTCGATCTGGCGATCGTCAAAGTCGACCGCACCGGTCTTACGCCGATGGAAATCGGGGAATCCGACAGCGTGCGGGTCGGCGACAAAGCCATTGCCATTGGAAATCCGTTGGGACTTGATCTGCAGTCGACCCTGACCTCGGGTTATATCAGCGGTCTGAACCGCTCCATCACGCTGGAACAGGGCAATACCATGGACGGACTGATGCAAACCGATGCCGCCATTAACTCCGGAAACTCCGGCGGTGCGCTTTTAAACGCACAGGGGCAACTCATCGGGATCAATACCGCCAAAAACCGTGTGGCCGAAGGGATCGGCTTTGCGATCCCGATTGATACGGCAAAACCCGTGATCGATTCGATCATTGCAACCGGTACGTTCAAAACGCCGATACTGGGCTTTCGCGGTTACGACTACGCCATGTTCAAACGACAGAATCAGATTGAAACCGGGCCCGAAAGCGGCGCCATCGTCATGGAGACAGTGCCCGACACCCCCGCAGGCGACAAACTGCAGCGCTACGATATCATCATCGCCATCGACGGCGAGCCGGTCGAACACATGGGCAGCCTGAAAAAGATTCTCCTCGGCAAACGCGCCGGAGAAGAAGTCGCCCTGACCATTATCCGCAATGAAGAAGAAACAACGATCCGCGTCGAATTAGTCGAACGCGCCGATGACATATAAGGTTTGTTGTAACAACTCCTCCCCAAAAGCCTCCCTGCCTGTGCCGGGAGGCTTTTTCCTGTGATTTTCAATTTGACACAAGTATGTTTGCCCGATATGATGCAGGCAGATTTGTTAACAAAATATCCAAACAGAGCAGTCAGGTATTTACCTAAAAACAAAGGAGTTATGTATGCAGGAACCGTTGATCCATTGGAAAGCACTACTTACGCTCGGCCGGCAAAACAAAGCGTCCGATCCGAAGAGAAATATCTTTGATGAAGGCGATATGCCTGCCATTTACAATCGTATGGCCTTGTTGGAAAGAGAATACACCCGGGATCATTTGGCTGTGTTAGGGATTTTGCCTACCGATACGGTTCTGGATCTGTGTTGCACAGGGTTTCAGAGTGTAGAAATGTAGTTTTTCATAATACTCAAGCGTTTGGATCCGAAGAATCGTTAAAGGAGAAAAAGGGCTTCTCCGCAGCCGGCATTCGGAGCGAGCGGCGGAGGAGATCCGTTTTTCGACCCTTACACCCGGTAATTCTGTCTACACTCTGAAACCCTGGACTCAATCAGGGTTTTTCTTTTTGGAGATGGCAGGCGTTTTGTGCACACAGATGGACCCGTTGCCCTGCTATGGTAAAATAAAACCATACGTGGAAGAATCCAAAAGAAAAAAGGAGACGAGATGGAAAAGGCAAAAGTCTATTTTACCAATCTCCACGCCACAACGGAGATGAATTTACTGCAAAAGTTTCAGCGGCTGATCCGGGAAGCGGGGATCGGCGAAATGGATTTTGAAAAGAAGTTTACGGCAATCAAGATTCACTTCGGGGAGCCGGGGAATCTGGCTTACTTACGGCCGCATTATGCGAAGGTACTGGCGGATGAAGTGAAAAGCTTAGGCGGGAAGCCTTTTGTGACCGACTGCAATACGCTGTATGTCGGCGGGCGGAAAAATGCGCTGGATCATCTGGACAGCGCCTATACCAATGGCTACAATCCGTTTCAGACCGGGGTACACACGATTATTGCCGACGGGCTGAAAGGTACGGAGGAGCGCTATCTGCCGGTAGAAGGCGGAGAATACATAAAAGAGGCAAAAATCGGCAGTGCGATTGCGGATGCGGATATTATTTTGTCGCTGACGCATTTTAAAGGACACGAACTGACCGGTTTTGGCGGCACGCTGAAAAATATCGGCATGGGCTCGGGTTCGCGTGCGGGAAAAATGGAGATGCACAGTGCGGGCAAGCCCTATGTGAAAGAGGATCGCTGTATCGGCTGTGCGCGGTGCCGCAACAATTGCCAGGTGAAGGCGCCGGTGATTACCGACGGCATTGCGAAAATTGACCACGATGTTTGCGTGGGCTGCGGCCGCTGCATCGGCGTGTGCCCGACCGACGCGATCCGCGCGGCCAACGATGAAGCCAACGATGTACTAAACCGCAAAATCGCCGAATACACCAAGGCCGTTTTAACCGGCAAGCCGCATTTTCACATGAGTCTCGTGATTGATATTTCGCCGTATTGCGACTGTCATTCGGAGAATGATGTGCCGATTGTGCCGGATGTGGGGATGTTTGCTTCCTTTGACCCCGTGGCGCTGGATATTGCCTGTGCAGACGCGGTGAACGCGCAGCCGCCGGTGCCCGGTTCCAAGCTGTTTGAATCGACCGTGCCGGCCGATCACGACCATTTCCACCGCGTGTTCCCGGAAACCGACTGGATGAGTTGTGTGGATCAGGCGGAGAAGCTGGACCTCGGGACGCGCGCGTACGAATTGATCGAATTGAATCTGGCATAGAAAAAGACCGGAAATGGCCGGTCTTTTTTATACCTGATGGGGAAAGGTATCTGCGCAGTCGCTGGGGTGTTTGAGTTGGATGATGGGCGTGTGCGGGAGTTTTTCGCGCAGGCGGCGGGCGGTGTCAAAGTCGTCTTGAAAGTGAATGGGGATGACGGCGCGCGGGTTTACGATTTTGTCAAACAGGCGGACGCCTTCCGCAAAGTTTTCGCCCAGACGCGGGTCGGCCGGTACGCAGGCGAGGTCTACGGGATAGACTTTGATCTTGTCCAGTTCGCGCAAAAAGTCGTCCCGTTCCTTGATTTGGGTTTCTTCGTCGTCTTCCGGCCAGATCCAGGCGTTCAGGTCGCCGGCAAAGAAAAACGTACCTTCGTGGGTTTCCAGAAGTAGGCTGATGCCCTGGTCGGTCGAGCCGAAACAGGTAATCTTGTATCCGTCAAACGCGTGCGATGTA
>JGI24710J26742_10004133_pt1 | contig 12060 bp, 9 predicted proteins | sample BioPla2DNA2_FD_26742 | JGI IMG/M metagenome (IMG submission 26742) | reverse complement strand
GCACTGCGGATAATACAACCACCACGCCACATCAAAGCGATATCACCATATTGGAGATCCCAATCATATGTTTCAGAGGCTGTTCTCATCAGAGCATATCCCTGAGCATAAGAAACAATCTTTGAAGCATATAAAGCATCATGTAAAGCCTTGAGTATAGGCTCTTTATCCCCTTCAAATTTAACTTCAGGCCCTTTTAATATTTTAGCTGCTTCTATTCTTTCATCTTTAAGTGAACTGAGGCAACGCGAAAAAACTGCTTCCACTATTAATGTCAGCGGTACTCCTTCTTCTAAAGCACTAATGCCGGTCCATTTACCGGTGCCTTTTTGACCGGCAGCATCTAAAACATAATCTACGACAGCTTCGCCATTCTCATCTTTGTAGCCCAAGATATCTGCAGTAATTTCAATCAAGTAACTGTCAAGCTTACCTTCGTTCCACTTGGCAAATGCAGCTTGCATTTCTTCATTTGTCATGCCCAGATAATCTCTCATTATCTGATAAACTTCACAAATAAGCTGCATATCGCCATATTCAATTCCATTGTGAACCATTTTGACAAAATGACCGGCACCACCACTGCCTACCCATTCACAACAAGCGGCACCTTCATCAACTTTAGCACTTATTGATTGGAATATTGGTTTTATGAGCGGCCATGCATCCGGCGAACCACCCGGCATTAGAGATGGTCCTTTTAAAGCACCCTCTTCACCACCGGAAACACCGCTGCCGATATACAGCAAGCCTTTACTCTCAATATATTTAGTGCGTCTTTCGGTATCCGGGAAATGTGAATTTCCTCCATCAATCAAAATATCACCTTCATCCAGTAAAGGAATTAATTGTTCAATTATATTGTCAACAGGTTTACCGGCTTTAACCATTATCATAATTTTTCTCGGTCTGTCGACTTGTTCAACTAATTCTTCCAAAGAATAAGCACCTTGAATATTTTTTCCCTTTGCCCTGCCATTAATAAAATCATCTACCTTAGAAGTTGTGCGATTATATACCGAAACAGAAAAGCCGTTGCTTTCCATGTTCATCACTAAGTTTTCGCCCATAACAGCTAAACCGATTAAGCCAATATCAGACATTCTTCACCTCTTTCATACAGAGTCATCCTCCGACAAACAGTGCTATCGAAATTTGTCATCGTTTTACTCGAGCATTACCTTCGTAAATTGCCCAAACTTGTTCTTCATTTGCAGGACAAGCATAGTCTGTGAGTAAGGTTGAAGCCAAAGCACCGGTTGCCCAAGCAAATTTTACCCATTTGTCTTCATCCCAACCGCTGAGAATTGAGTAAAGCAAACCACCAACAAATCCGTCTCCGCCACCAATGCGGTCAAGTACCGGAATCGGGCGTGGCTCAACAACATAAAAATTATCATTGACGTAGAGGATTGCACCCCATTCATGTTCATTTGCACTTTTTACATCACGTAAGGTATTTGCAAATACTTGACAGTTAGGATATGCCTCATGAACACGTTTGACCATTTCTTTGAAACCGTCAATCTTATCAGCAATATCGACACCACCTGCTTCAGGTCCTTTGATTCCCAGAGCTAATTGATAATCTTCCTCATTGCCGATCAAGATATCTGCATAGCCGGCAATTTCATCAAAAGCTGCACGTAATTCTTCCTCACGACCTACCCAGAAAGATGCTCTGTGATTTAAATCAAAGGCTATCTTGGTACCGTTGGCTTTAGCTGCTCTTGCAACTTCCAAACAGAATTCACTCGTATCTGCGGATAAAGCTGCAATCAAACCTGAGATATGAATGATTTGTGCTCCTTCTTCTTTGAAAATCCTGTCGAGATCAAAATATTTCGCGTTCAAAGAACGACCTACTTCACCGGCTCTGTCATTGAGAACATGAGGTCCGCGCATACCATAACCACTATCAGCAATATTGATGTGATGGCGATAACCCCATGGTCCGCCTGTTGGAACATCAGGACCTTCAAAGTCAATATTGCGTTTACGCAATTCGCCCTTGATAAAATCAGAAATTGCATTGTCTTCCACAAAGGCAGTTAGTAATTTAACTTTTTTACCCAAAGAAGCAGATATTTGTCCTACATTTGATTCCGCACTGGTCGAAGTCATAAGATATTGATTACTCATATGTACCGGCATCCGATCCACAGGTGTTAGTCTGAGTCCCATACTTGTCGGGATAACTAAATTATACTTGCAATTTTCTTTTAATTTCATGCTTAAACCTCATTTCTATTGTTTATTTGCATTTTGATATATTATACCATACTATCATTCAAAAAAAATAAACCAATTATCCACGAGTTAAATTTAAATTTTTGCCGGTTGTTCAATTATCTATCTCTGGCTAATCTAACAATAGCTTCGCCATCAACAACTAATACATCATTTTGATTAATACATTTTGTTTGTAATCTCACTCTGCCTTTCCCTAATTTTTCTTTACAAACAATAATTGCTGTAATGGTATCATCTATAAACACAGGTGCTAAATATTCAACATATTGCGATATGTATATAGAAGCAGGAAAAGTATTTGCTATCACAGCGGAAATTAATCCGGAAGTTAGTGCTCCATGTGCAATTCTTTGTTTGTATTGAGTTTTTTTCGCAAATTGTGCGCTGACGTGCATAGGATTAAAATCACCTGATATCGCTGCAAATAATGTTATATCGGCAACTGTAATTGTTTTTTGAAAATTATTCGAATCACCCACTTTTAATTCTGAATAGACGAAACTCATATTAACCTCACTAAATTGTCCGCTTACATCCACAAAAAATAAAACCTGAGATTGTTCTCCAGAACAAATTATCCCCGTCTTATTGGGATTCCATGAAAAAAATTTCATATTCACATAGAACAAACCGCTGTCTGATGCTTCATTTAGCCAGTGATAACTTTATCACTGGCTGACTATATTTATATTATAAACTTACCCTCTAGAAATTGACTTTATCCACACCTTTAAGCTGTAACATTTCTCTGGCTTCATCTGAACTGGCTATTTCATAATCCAGTAATTCTAAAATACTTTTAATTTTTGTTACTTGTTCAGCATTATTGCGAGCAAGTTCACCTTGAATATTGATATATAAAGAGTCTTCCATCCCGACCCTTACATTGCCGCCTTGTAAAACATGGAAAGTTTCTGCACGGAACATTCTGCGTCCTGATCCTACTAATGAGTACCTTATATCTGAACCCAATAACTGTTGAGCCGTTTTAATCATAAATGTAATATTATCGTTACTTAACGGTATTCCACCCAATGTTCCGGGTACAAACTGAATATATATCGGATCTTTAACAAGTCCTTTACGCCTGAAATAAGCAACAGTATTAATTTGTCCAAGATCAAAAACCTCGAATTCCGGTCTGATCCGGTGTTCATTCATCAAAGTTAATGCATGTTCTATATCAGCGAATGTGTTTTTGAAAAAGCTGTCATATGTTCTTAATAAAAACGGCTCTTCCCAATCAAACTGCGGTTTATCGAATGTTTTTGTCAATTCGGACAAAACAAAATTGGATGTCCCTGCATTACAAGTTGCCATTTCAGGTTGAAATTCGGATAAAACAGCAAAACGTTCTTCGACGGTCATTCCTAATGCGCCACCGGTAGTAATCCCGATAACTACATTACACTGTTCTTTAATACCGTTTAATATTTCTCTGAAGTAATCCAAGTCAGAAGTCGGCTCCCCCGTTACAGGTTTTCTCGCATGAATATGTACAATTGCAGCTCCCGCTTTCCACGCGTCAACAGCGTTTTGAATAATCTCGTCTTTCCCTTTAGGAAGATACGGCGACATACTTGGCGTATGAATTGCTCCTGTAATTGAAGCGGTTATAATTGTTTTTTCTCTTCTTTTTTTACTCATAAATTCACACTCCTTGTGTTGTTAACAAAAACAACATCCTTTTTACGACAAAGTACAATGAAGCACATGTAGGTCTTTTAGCGAGGAATATCATCAGCAATTAAAATCATATACGTGCATGCTGGTGCTTCATCAGCAATTGAAATCATAATCGTTTTGTGAGTGCTTCATTGTACTTGTCCGGAAAGGGTTTATATTCCCTTTATTTCTCCTGTTTCAGAGAATCTTCATATTTTTTTCTACGTTTATAATGTTCTGAACGCTCATATTTGAAATCTTCACTACCATCAGGATATCTATAACGTTTAATATCTTGATCCTGGGGATAAAGGAAACGTCCGCCACATGCCATAATCACCGTTTTTGTTTCAGGTGTTAAATCGGAAACGATATACTCCAACTGACGAGTAAGCATTGCAGGATCTCCTGTACAATTAGCCCAATTATCATAGTGATACGGAATCAATAGTTTTGCTTTGAGAGTTTGACCTAATCTGGCAGCATCATACGGTGTCATTTTATCAGTAGCTCCCGGAGGATTAAATCCCATATTAAACAGAGCTACATCTATATCATATTTAGCTGCAACTTCTACATAACCGTCGTTATACCAAGTATCGGCTAAAAATAAAATGTTTCCTCCGGAAGTCTTAAACAACAATGATACAGCTGCTTCTTCATATGGTAACAGTTCATCACCGGCTGTAGTTCTGATCGCCGTGTCGTCATAACAAACTAAGAAATCTACCTCCGCTCCCGGGACTCGCACGGATTCTCCCACCCTCGCAACATGGATACGTTCTTCCGGAACCTTAAACACTCTCAATTTTTCAGCAGCTTTCGGTGCCGCATAAAATGGAGCATCTGTTGTTTTCAAAGCAGCTTTAACAGCATAAAGATCCGTATGATCTTGATGCATATGTGTACAGAAAACACCGTCTACTCTGTTGAATTTCCAAGGATCAATAACTTGTACATTTAATCGCAGCCAATTGATACTCACAGCACCGCCTTGTCTGCAAACACCGCAATTTCCTACTCGCTCTGTGTATATTGACGGGCCGCAATATTGATCTATCCAGAAAATCCCGCCGGCATCAGTTTTTAAAATCCATGATGTACCGCCGCACCACCATAAGGCTACTTGGCCTACCGGAACTTCAAAGTTTTCTATTTCTTGATTTAAGAATGTACCCCATTCAGGAAAACAATCTCTTAACCACTGATCCCGATCAATATCCTGATCTCTTGATACCCATGTACCGGACAATATTCCTCTACCGTCATCTTTTACTACATTATTATCTGACATAACATTCACCTATTCCTTTCTGTTATATATTTGATATTTAATAAAAAAATATTTATTATTTTCTTCGATCAGCAATATAATCTAATGCTTTATTCCATCCATTTTCAAACTGATTTCTAAATCTGCGCACCGGAGCAAAATCTTCATATTCTTCTGCTTTTAATCCGTCACGTAAATATGCTCGTTTAAAATCGGGGATTTTTTCTAATAATTCATCAATAACATCCGGAGCAGGCGCACAAGAGAAACGATCAATCACGACACCATTTGCTTCTAATAATTTGTCAGCGGTTCCCTGCCAATTAATGGTAATGCCTGAACGGGCACCTACCATCTCGGTAAAGTGATGCAATCCCCTCGCACCGCCTGAAAGCATTTCTGCTTTATATCCGCGATCATCCATCATACGTCTGATCTTTTTTGCAACAATTATGCCTGCTTGCCACAAAGCATCTCTGTCTACATCGATGTTTTGCGCTTCTACCTGAGCAGACAATTCCTCATCGAATATCCCTGCAATATGCGCAAACGCAAAAGTCTTTACGTCAGAGTTTTTCTTTAAACATTCTTCATAAATTTCACATACATCAATTGCTTGTGCTACACTCATAACTTCAGTAGCTAATACCGCATACCCTTGTTCACAAAGATAACGTATCGCTTCCAGACCTGATTCCGTTGCAGGAATTTTTATCATAATATTCGGTGCAACATCTTTGTACATTTCAGCACAGGTTACGATATTTTCGAAGGATTCATCAAGCGGACTTGATTGAATAGTTACATACCCTTCTTTACCTTTTGATTTTTCAAAAACCGGTAAGAAAATATCACAAATTTTCTTTACACTATGAAGCTGAAATTTTGTTAATACAGATTCGTTGTCCGCATCTTCTTCCATCAATTTCTTAAGCAAATTATCCGGTCCCTCTCCTAACACAGGGTTACCTAATATTTTTGACGGATATGTCGGATTTTGTGTGCAATTAATTGCTCCGGCTTCTATTGCCAATCGAGCTTGCTCTTCAGTTACATTGTTTATCCAAAAACGGGTCGGGGTTTTGGCACTTACTCTTTTAAAATAGTCTTTTGTCATTTTTACTCTCCTTTGTTTTCAATTAATGTTTCTCAATACTTATCGATTTACTTAGCTATAGCTTTTCTGTTTCTGACACTATCTATAACAACCGCAATTATTAATACCAGGCCCCTCAAGATCATTTGTACATATGAATTTGTACCTAATAATGACATGCCGTTATTTAACGTACCGATAAATAAGATACCCAGCGCGGTACCAAATACTGTACCTTTTCCTCCTGCAATACTGGTTCCTCCCAAAAGAACGGCACTGATGATATCACTCTCCCATCCGGTTGCTGCATTGCCTCCTCCGCCGCCGGTAGTACCGGTTAGGATCAGAGCTGCAATTCCCGCTAACATCCCTGATATAGAAAAAATTAACATTTGTGTTTTCTTCACTGAAATTCCTGCTAAACGACTGGCTCTTCTATTTCCGCCAATCGCATAGACGGAACGACCGAAAGTAGTGTATTTCAGCACTAAAAACATAATTATCAAAAGTACTACGAAAAACAGCAGACTTACCGGTATACCCAGAATTTTTCCTGAGCCTAAAAATTTAATCTCTTTTGAATCGTGCATCATTGACATGCCGCCACATATTACAAATGCCGTACCTCTGGTTATTCCTGCAGTTCCCAGCGTTACGATCGTCGGATGCAGATCAAACGCGGTAACTAAAAAACCGTTTATTATTCCTACAATTAATCCTACTAAGACACAAACTATCATTATCAGATATGGACTGAGATCGGTTTTCGTTAAAAGCAGCACGGAAATTACATTCGATAATGCCATATTGCCTGCTACTGACATATCAAGGCCACCGGATAAAATAATCATCGTAACACCAAGGGCTGCAATACCATACACACTTATCGAAATTCCGATATTGGCAAAATTACTTAATTGAAAAAAATATTTTGATAAAAATGAAAGTAAAATAACTAATAAAATATAAACCAAAAACAGACCAAACACTGAACCTGATGATGATAGTCTTGCTTTAATATTTCCTAATTTTTTCGACATTTTGTCCTCCGTTCTGTTTAAGAAGCAACAGTTTCTTCACTCTGTTCTTCGCTGGCATTTAATAAATTCAACACATCCGCCTGACTGACTTCATTACAATTACATTCAGTCAGAATCCGACCGTCACTAAACAAAATCAGTCTGTCAGCAACACCTAAAACTTCAGGTAAATCAGATGACATAAACAGAACAGCTTTACCTAAATTACAAAAATCATATAAAAGATCATATATTTCGGATTTCGCACCTATGTCTACTCCACGGGTGGGATCTGCCAGTATCAATACACTGGAATCATAATCCATCCAGCGCGATATCAATGTTTTTTGTTGATTGCCGCCGGAAAGATCTGTAATGTTTTGGTTGTACCCTGTGGTTTTAATTTGCACATCTTGCTTTAACTTTTCAAAAACTTCTCTCTCTTTCGCAAAATCTATAACTCCATGTTTCGAACGCAAATATGTACCACTGAATGTAGAATTCACTCCTACAGACATATTCATCATTAAACCTTCGTTTTTTCTGTCTGAAGGAACAAGACCGATGCCGTTTTTCATTGCTTCAATCGGGCTTGAAATAGCAACAGATTTATTGTTGATTTTCACTTCACCACTATTTATCGGTAAATCACCAAATAGGGTGCGGCAGATCTCTAGTTGACCTGCTCCTAACAAACCATATAGGCCGACTATTTCTTTACTCTTTACTTGAAAAGTAATATCTGTTAAGTAATTATTTGAAATTGAATTTACTTCTAATATTGTTGCTCCGAACTCGACCTGTCGTTCCTTATATTGATGGCCCATTTCATGACCGACAATATATGTAACCAAATCTGATACTTTTGTGTCTTCTTTGTTTACAGTGGTAACTTTTTTGCCATCACGGAAGACGGATATTCTTTCAGAAATATCCATTATTTCATTCAAGTAATGAGAGATATATACAATACTCACCCCTTGGGATGATAATGTTCTGATTAATGTAAATAATTTCTGGCTTTCATTTTCGTTAAGTGCAGCTGTCGGTTCATCAAGTATCAATACCTTCATGTCTTTCGAAAGTGCTTTACATATCTCTACCATCTGTTGTTCTGCAACCGTGAGTTCACTGACATTTTTTCGTGAATCGATATTTACACCCAGTCTGGCTAATAAGTCATGAGCTTTTTGATACATTTCCGGCCAAGAAACAACTTTATTTTTGAGCGGTAAATCGCCCAAAAATATATTCTCTGCAACACTCATGGTTGGAATCAAATTGAATTCCTGATAAATCGTTCTGATCCCCAGTGATGTTGCATCTTCAGGGCGGGTTAATTTTACTTCCCGCCCTTCGAATGTTATTGTCCCGGAATCCGCAATGTAATCACCGGAAATCATTTTGATAAAAGTTGATTTCCCTGCACCGTTTTCACCGATGATTGAATGTATCTCGCCTTTTCGTAATTCAAAATCAACGTCACTTACTGCGCTTATACCGCCGAATGATTTACAAATTTTCCTCGCTTCAATTATGTTCATGGCGTTTTCCTCTCCTCACAGGCAGAAACTGTTAATCGATTACATATTCAGGACGCAATTCCGCCAGATTCTCTAATGTAACCAATTCTGTATAAAGTACAGTTGTATCCGGAACTTCTTTGCCCTCAAGCATATCCAATGCTACTTCCAAAATTGTGTCAGACCATTTATCGGGGAAATAATCCACTGTTCCTAATAACGGGCTGCCTTCTTCTTGCATTTCCGCATAAAAATCTGCTATACCGCCGGTACTTACAATTACAATATCGTCTGTTCTGTGAGCTGCTTCAGCTGCGGCTAATATACCGAATGCCGGTTCATCAATATGAGCCCAAACTAAAACCTTTGAATCAGGATGAGCGGTTAAGAAATCAGCGAACATCTGTCTGTTTGTTTCCATGTTGCCGTGTCCGTTAATCAATGACTGTGGAAGATCCGGAATTTCCTGAGCAAAATATTCTTCAGATCCGGTTTGTCTGTCTACAAACATTTGACCTGAGTCAGGCATATTGGCAAAAAGGATTTGAACATCTTCTTCATCTGCCCAGTTTTCTTTATAATAATCGGTAAGAGCCACTGCCATATCATGACCGATTTGGACATTGTCAATAGCACAGAGCGGGGTATCGCCACAACGTGATTGTACAGAAAGCATTGGTTGACCGGCTTCGGCCATCATTTCTCCGACTCGCTCACTTGCCGCGCTGACCAGGTAATTAATATACAAATCCGGTTTCAATGTAATAACATTACGCGCATTTTCGATAGCTACATTCGTATCTGCATTACTGTTAGCCATATAAGTAAACTCGATATTATCGTGTTCTTTTTCAAGTTCTTTCATGCGCTCTTCAGAAGCAACCGCTGTTGTGGTTTCTTTATCACAAATAGCATAGACTATTCGATATTTTTCTTTTGAATCTGAAGCCTCTTCCTCTTCCTTTTCTTCTTCTTTTTCCTCTTCCTTTAATTCTTCTTTTGATTCTTCTTTGACGTCCTCTTTTTTCTCGTCTTCTTTAGTTTCTTTTTTACTGCATGCAGCCATAGCAAATATCAAAATGCTGACTAACAATAAGCTCAATACTTTTTTAAAAATACTTTTTTTCATAACAATTCAAACTCCTAATCTTTAATACTTAATTTGTTTCATCCATCCGCTTAACAAACTAAAATTTGTTAAAAAATTACCTGCCTACAATTATTCAGTTTTTTACTTCTCCCTCCATTTCTTTTTTTATTATTAAAGCAGCAATGTCACATTCTATTAATGGTAATATGGTGTTACCATTAATAGAAATATTAAACCCTTTTCTTGATTATATATTGCTTTTCTTAGTGGTAATGTGGTATTACCATTTGTCGAAAAAATATTTACCTTTATTTCTCATTCAATCAAAATTAATTATTCATTTGTTAATCAGAAAACAATTGTATTGAGATGTTCCGACATGTTCTTATGAGCTAAATCAGGATTTCCTTCTTCTATTGCATCCAAGATTTTCTTATGATGAGTTGAAAATATATTCAATTCATCTTTTTTATTTTTATATATTGAATGCATATACTTTATTGAATAGTGCAGGGCATCCACAAACTGCTTAAAAAATTCATTGTTTGCTGCTGATGCAATTGCATCATGGAATTGCATATCTGCTTTTGTTACTGATAATAAATTTCCTTCTCCTGAAAGATACTGATCTATTGTTTTTTTATGTAAATCATAATAGTGCTTTATTTTTTTAATATCTTCTTTAGTTGCTCTTTTAGCAGCATATTTTGCTGCACTGCATTCAAAATCTTTTCTTACATCGAATATATCCTGTTGCGATATATTTTGAAGTTTGACGTTTGCGAAAATTATTTTACTGAATCTTTCTGAATTGAAATTTGTTACAAAAGTACCTTCTCCTTGTTTCGGTGTAAGAATTCCTAATAGTGATAAAGCCGAAATCGCTTCGCGTAAAGGTACACGGGATACACCCAGTTCTGCGGCAAATTCTCTTTCATTTAAGATTCTGTCCCCCAGCTTTAATCTACCCTCTATTATTTCTTGTAAAATAAGATCTATTATCTGTTGACTGACACTCTTCTTATCGATTATTGTATTATATTCCATATTAACCATCTAACTATTCAGATTGGTTGAGTGGTATTACCACCTTACCTTATAATAAAATATCATAATTATTATATTATGCATATTGCCATTTTTATCAAACTTTACGTTCTCGGCTTGTGTGTTTGTCACAAATTCAGATTATTTGAATCAGGATTGTATTGAGTTTTGATATTCTATCCGCCCTATCTATCTCAATTAATATAATAAAAAAAGGATGTATAACATTATTGCTGATACATCCTTTTAATAAAGCAATCAAAATAGATCGTTTATGCTTTGCCGTCTGAGCCTAAAACAGCGGTAATCTTATGTCTGACCAGATCACGAATGGCATCCCGGCCTGGTCCTAAATACTTACGAGGATCAAACTCTGACGGAGATTCATTAAAGACACGTCTGATTGAAGCTGTCATGGCCAAACGTAAATCCGAGTCAATATTGATTTTGCAAACTGCTCCACGAGCTGCTTCTCTGAGCATCGGTTCCGGACAGCCTAACGCATCTTCTAATGCACCGCCGTTGGCGTTGATCATTTCAACGAATTCAGGAATTACCGAGCTGGCGCCATGTAAAACAATTGGAAAACCGGGTAATCTTCTTGCCACTTCATCTAAAATGTCAAATCTTAATTTGATCTCTTTACCTGGTTTGAATTTATAAGCTCCGTGGCTGGTTCCGATCGCAATTGCCAATGAGTCACAACCGGTACGTGTTACAAAGTCTTCAACTTGTGCCGGATCTGTGTAGCTTGAATCTTCAGCCGATACATTAATATCATCTTCAATACCGGCTAAACGTCCTAATTCTGCTTCAACAACAACACCGTGTGCATGGGCATATTCAACAACCCGTTTGGTTAAAGCAACATTATCTTCATAGTCTAAGTGTGAACCGTCAATCATTACCGAGGTAAAACCACCGTCAATACAACTTTTACATAATTCAAAAGTATCTCCGTGATCCAAATGTAAAGCAATCGGAATATCGGTTTCCTGAACTGCGGCTTCGACTAATTTCATCAAATACGTATGTTTTGCATATTTTCTGGCACCGGAAGAAACTTGCAAAATCAAAGGTGAATTTAATTCATT
>JGI24710J26742_10004131_pt1 | contig 12066 bp, 12 predicted proteins | sample BioPla2DNA2_FD_26742 | JGI IMG/M metagenome (IMG submission 26742) | reverse complement strand
ATATTTACATACTTTACACAAATTGTACCTAGTAAAGTGCTTTCATAAGGAAGTTTATTCTATGTCCATTCAAATTGACCAGTGTATAACTGATAGTAAACTTTACCTTCTAAAATTAAATCCTCATGACTTCCGCGTTCAATAATTGAGCCTTTTTCCATTACTAATATTGCTTTAGCGTTTCGAATAGTGCTCAAACGGTGAGCAATAACAAATACCGTTTTATCTTCCATTAACTCATCCATCGCTTTTTCAATGAGTCTTTCACTACGGGTATCAATTGAGCTAGTAGCTTCATCAAGGATTAAGACTGGTGGTTGTAAAATAGCAGCGCGCGCAATAGCAATAAGTTGCCGCTGTCCACTTGAAAGATTTGCCCCGTTATCGTAAAGCATCGTTTCATAACCTTGTGGTAATTTAACAATAAAATCATGAGCGTGCGCAATTTTAGCGGCGCGTTCTACTTCGGCAATTGTTGCGCCAGGACTAGGATAAGCAATATTTTCAAAAATAGTACCAGTAAATAAATGTGTATCTTGAATAACNACACTTACTGATTGGCGTAAATCACTTTTTTTAATATCGCGAATATCAATCCCATCATAATTAATCGTGCCGCTATCAATTTCATAAAAGCGAGTAATAAGATTGATAATTGTTGTTTTACCGGCACCAGTTGAACCAACAAGCGCAACTTTTTCACCTTTTTCGGCATGTAAACTAATATTATTTAAGACGCGTTCATCTTGCTTATAACCAAAAACAACATTAGTAAAATCGACTCGCCCTTTAAATATTTCATAGGTGAATTCCCCGTTAGCCGTCGGAATCTTCCACGCTAAACTATTAGTCGGGTGTTCAGTTTCAACGATATTACCATCAATTTCAACAGCGCTGACAAGCCGGACTTTACCTTCATCTATTTCTTGTTCTAAGTCAAGAAAAGCAAAAATCCGTTCTGCCCCTGAAAGCCCGTTATAGAGAGCATTTAATTCAGTCATAAAGTTATTAAACGGATTTGAACTTTGGCGGACATAAATTAAGTATGATCCTAGTGCTCCTAAACTTAGCCAGCCATTTAATACAAAAAGCGCACCAGCAATCGCACTAATCGCATAATTAAAATACGACAAACTAACAATCATTGGTGTCTTTCGTAACACTAAAGTATTCGCGTATATTCCGCTTTTCGTTAATGCATCATTGCGCGCTTAAATTCTTTCATGTCTTCTTTTTGGTGTGAAAACATTGCTGATACTTTAAGCCCTAACATCATTTCTTCAATATAACTATTTAAATGCGCAGTATCTTTTTGAACACTAGCAAAACCAACCCGCATTTTTTGACTATTACGCAGTACCATAAAAAACATTACAACGATGAAAAAGACAACAATCAGTGACAAATAAAAATTAATAAGGAAAAGAAATACAATTGTGCCAATGCCTGTTACTACTGAATAAATNATCGTTGTAAACCCAGTATTAAGTGCTTGATTAAGTGTGTCAACATCATTAGTGAAATAGTTCATAATTTCACCGCGCGGTGTCCTGTCAAAATAAGATAGCGGTAATTTTTGACTATGAGCGAAAAGTTCATTGCGAATGTCGGCGATAACAGTTTGTGAATATTTAACCATCATCGGGTTATAAATAAGTGCACTTAAAGCACCTGAACCGAAAAGGATCGCTAATTTAATAAGTGACTTATTTAAACCATTTATATCAAAGTCTAATATGCTTTTATCGATGATTTCACGCATTACATAAATACCNTAACCATTAGTAAACCCGCTCCACACAACAAGGAGTACAATAAAAACTAGCGGCACAGGTCGTTTTAATAAATAACTAAAGAGCCGGCGCATTGTTTGCTTCATATGTTTAGGCTTACTTTGCTTTTTCATGCTTTTGCTCCTTTTAGTTGGGTCGTGTAAATATCGTGATAAATCTCATCATTTTCCACAAGTGAGTTATGCGTACCTGCCCCGTGAATTTCCCCTTCATGCAACACTAAAATATGATCAGCGTCTTTAATAGCACTCACACGTTGCGCAACAATAATTAAAGTAAGTTCCGGATAAAGTTTCCGTAATTTAGTGCGAATTTTCCCTTCATTAATCGTATCAATCGCTGATAAAGAATCATCAAGCACTAATATTTTTGGTCTTTTTAGTAATGCTCTTGCTAATGCTATTCGTTGTTTTTGACCACCTGAAAGCAAAGAGCCTGCTTGCCCGACTTCACTATTTAAACCATTTGCTAATTTATTCACAATTTCGTCACTTAGACTTGCTTCTAATGCCCGATTAATTTCTTCGTCACTTGCATCTTTATTACCCCATAGCAAGTTATCACGAATTGTTCCGCTAAAGAGCATATTATTTTGAAAGACAATGTTAATAGCATCTAGAAGATTATCCGCACTATAATCTTTAACATTATGGTCGTCTAAAATAATCTCACCATCAGTTACATCATAAAGCCNTGCTAAAAGATGGACGAGTGTTGATTTACCGCTTCCAGTTTGACCAATAATCCCAAGTGTTTCACCAGCCTTAAGCGTGAAATTAATGTTTTTTAAAGCATAATTATCATCACTTGTGCCCGGATACTTAAAACTTACATCTTTCACAATTAAACTCGGTTTTGCTTTAACACTTAAATCATTAATCAAGTATTCAAGACTAGTGTCAGTGTTAAGTACTTCACTAATTCTACTTTTTGAAGCGCTAGTGCGACCAAACATAATTAATATTTGCGCAAGCATCAGCATCGCATTTAAGAGTTGTAAAACAAAGGTTAGTAACCCTTGAATTTCACCAATTTTAGCTTCGCCAGTATTAATTAAATTACCACCGACAAGCAGAAGACCAATAATCGTTGAATAAAGTCCAAGTTGCATAATCGGACTATTGAGTGATACTGTCATAAACGCATTACTAGCGACTTTACGATACATCTTATTAATCGCCTTAAACTTTGCTTCTTCTTGCTCTTCCGTAACATAAGCTTTAACAACACGGATCGCTTGAAAGTTTTCTTGTAAAGTACGGTTTAATTCATCAAAATTACGTTGCATCCGTTCATAAAGTGGTCTAACTCGAAAAACAATGACTAGCATCGCAAACGCAATAACAGGAAGCGTAAGTGCAAATACAATTGCTACTTTAGAATTCATATTGAAACTAAGCATTAATACCATCGTAATCATAAATGGAGCACGGAATATCCCGCGCATCCCAATAATGATGGCATTTTGAATAGTGTAAGTATCATTTGTAAGCCGAGTAATTAAGGAAGACACTGCGAATTTATCNCGCGCTTCTTGGTCTAAACTTTGTAGTTTCGCAAATTGAGCACGACGTAATTCCGCCCCAAATCCTTGACCAGTACGAGCGACATAACGGACACNAATGATGCCAATAAAGAAAGCAAGAAAAGCCGAACATACCATAAGGGCACCCCATTTATAGATATAAGGTAAATCATTATTAGCGATACCAACATCAACAACGCGACTTGCCATAAATGGCACTAGTNTTTCTAAAACAGTTTCAAATAAAATAAAAAAGATGGCAAGAATCCCTTCTTTCCATACTACTTTAAAATATTTGAATAATCCTTTTTTCATAGCATTATTATGCCAGTAAAATCTCTTTTTCTCTATATATAAGCTACTAAGATTTTGCTGTTAATGTTTCTAACGTTACTAGGCGTCCTTTTCTTAGCTTTAGTCTTCCACCAAACCAGAAAAACTTTTCGCGTTTTAAGTACGCTATCAACGCCTTAGCATTCTCATACCCTAAATCAAAATATTGCTGTGTTTTTTCAGGACTAAAATCAAGCGACACTTTAGGAAACGGTCCTAACTCTTCTAGCGGGGTAAAATCAATATGTAAACGACCAGGTAATGGTTTTGTTGGTAAAAGTTTTGGATCTAGACCAATTGAAATAATTATATTAGCGTTAGCGATAAGCGCTGGTGTAAACGGGAAATTATCGACTAAACCGCCATCCACATAACGAGTGCCTTCAATTTCTTTTTCCCCAAAGACAAGCGGAATAGCAGCACTTGCTAAAACAGCTTTTAGCGGGTGTTCACTCTCATTTAAAAAGACAACTTCTTTTTCGTAATTTTTCATATTTAATTTTGCAAATAAACCTTTAGTGGGTACTTTTGCTAAAGTGACATAGCCTTCAATCTTTGTATTTCTAAATGCTTCTTCATTAGTGAACGGTAATATTTTTTCTAAGATACCTTTAGTGTTATAAAAGCCGCTTACATTCCATGTTTCTTTGAATTTGTTTNTACCATAAATCGCTTCATTTGTGAATTCTTTCCACACATTAATCATCTCTTCAATACTTAAATCATGCATTAATAAAAGGGTGTGGATGGCCCCAATCGAGGTACCGCTAGCGACCCTAACGCGTTTTAATATTTTAGTCTCGTNNAGCGCTTTTAATACACCAATTTGATAGGAGCCTTTCGCGCCACCACCACCTAAAACTAAGGCTATCTTCTTCATAAATTAAATTTTCCGAATAAGTCCAGCTTCTAAGAGTTCATCGATTGTTTGCGCTGCTGGTANATCACTTGCCCCTAGTTTATATTGTGGGTCTTTTTTTAGTTCAAGTTTCTGCATTAAAATATCAATCGCTTGGAGCGCACGCTTGACACCAGTATTACCACTGATACGTAATAAACTTGGTGTTAATTCGTGTTCTTTATAACGACTAACATCATCAATCTTAATATTTACATCACTTAATTCTTCAAGCGTTAAGGCAATNTACATCCGTAAAACATTACCAATCAATTTAAATTTAACAATTGTTTTCCCGCTTAATGTAAAGCGTTCTTCACGCCATGAAATAGTATTATTAACACTAGTGTAAGAGAGAATTTCTTGTTTTATTTTTAAATAGCGTTCGCGACTTGCTTCTGGCGCTAAACTAACTTGTGCAGTATAAGAATAACTATATTTAATGGCGGCGAATTGATCGTCATCAGTGTCTTCTTTTTTAACTTTAACTTTTTGTGCTTCTCTTTCTACTTTTTTTGTTTTAACTTCTTCAGTAACCGGTTTTTCTGGCGTTACTTCTGTTTTAACTTCTGTTTTAGGCGCTTCAACCATTTTTAGCGCTCTTTCTTCAGGCCGCATTTTTTCTTTACTTGGTTCTTTTTTGGAAACAATAAGATAAATAACGACCGCTAAGAGTAGGAAAGCAAAAAATAATACAATCGTTACTGTATCATTATCGAGTAAGTTTGCTAAGGTTTTCATATGTATCTCCTTTTGCTTATAGCGGTGTTTACACAATAATTGTACTTATTTTAGGTGCTTTTTGCAATGTTATTCGACAATTGTGGCCGCAAGATTATTAATTTCATCATCACGTAAGCCAATATGCGATAAGTAAGCTCTGCTCCCACCATACTTTGTGTATAAATGATCTAATGTTCGTTCCATGTATTCAGGTTCACTAAGAATGAAGCGTCGCCATTCTGGTTTAATAAATTTATAGCCTGGTCGCGATAAGTTATTAGTGTACGATTCACTATAATTTTCAACGATTACAGAATGCGGAACACCCACTAAGTCTAGGAGTAACATTGTGACAACTCCGGTCCGATCTTTACCAGCGGTACAGTGGAAATAAATACCGTCCCGCGGATACTTTAAGAAGATTTTAAAGATCGTTAGCAGTTTCTCTTGCGAGTCATCAAGCAAATCAATGTATAAGTCGGTCATATCTTTATAACCTTGTTCACGCATTTGCCAAAATTCGCCCATCATATCGACATGATAATACTTGATATCTTTATAACCTCGTAACGGACTTGGTGTTTTTTCGATTTCATTCGTATAGCGTAAATCCACTACTACTCTTACTCCTAAGTTATAAAAGTGCTCTTTTTCGATTTCAGTCATTGTGCCTTTGGCAGTACCTCTAATATATTTATAACGCCGTGTCTTAGTACCATACTTTGTATCAATCTCACCTAAGTCACGCACATTGAATAAGTTGTTTAAGAGAAATAAATTATTTTGTTGTTTGACCATAACTACCTCCTGCTTACACTATGATATCACATTACACTACTTCTTTCTTTAGTAAAGAAAACGCATTATTTACTAAGAAAAGTCGCTAAATTGGCTAAAAAATGTTATCGTTATCATTTTTTTCGTATTTTTAGGTGTTTTTGGTTGTAATTCCCTGCAAATATGCTTTAATTAAGATGAAATACCTTTTAATAAAGGTAGATTATAAGCGAAAGTAATCATTAAAATGTATCTCGCACACTAACCTTAAAGCTTATGAAAAAAATTGTTATCCCGTTAGTAATGCTCTTATCCTTAGTCGGTTGTAAGACTGAGAAACTAATTCGTGTCGCAACGAGAGGTTGCATTCATGAAGAGATTTTAAACGCGGCTAAAACTCCACTTAAGGAAATGGGTTATCGCTTAAATCTTGAGACAATTGATAATGCTTTGCTCGCTAATTCTTCATTATCAAGTGGCGGGATTGACGCAAATATTATTCAAAGAACAGATGATTTAATTGCCTATAATAACCGGGTATCAAAACGCGCAGAGCTTACTAGTGCTGGTCGCGTCTATCTTTCAGCACTTGGTGTATATTCAGGAACGAAAACAACACTCGAAGATTATAATCCTGGCGACAAAATTGTCATTAGTGATCGCGCTGAAGATTATGAGCGGATTATGAGTTTCATCGAGGAAGTTTTTACTGTTACTGTATTTACCGAACAAGAAAAAACACCAAATTACAGACAAACACCACTTGACTTTTTGACCATTGAATATATGAATCCAGATTTAATTCCTGAAGCCCAAAAGCATCCTGAAGAAGCTTTTTACATTATGACTGGTTCACAAGCTTATAACAGCGGACTTAGTTATGAACATATTCTCGCTACTGAAACTAGTAATGATTATGCATTTATTGTCGGTATTCGTCGCGGCGAAGAAAATAATGATAGAATACGCGCACTAATGAAAGTATTATATAGTGATGAAATCGGTGACTTTATCGTTGAACATTTCCGCGGATTAATTATTCCTTATCGTTAATTTATAAATAAGGGGCTAAGGCCTTTGCAATTACCGCATAACCCTTCCCTGAAATATGCAACCCTTCAACTGTATAACGGCGGTCAATCCGCCCTTTTTTATCCGCTAAAAGAGTGTAGAAATCTAAATATTTAAGTCCTTCTTCAGCACAAAAATTAATTAAGAGTTCATTTGTCTTTTTAATTTTCTTATTCGTTCTTAATCCAACAATAAATGTGGATAAAAACTTTTTAGTGCGTGATACGGGATAAAGTGAAATGCAAATTACTTCAATATTTGGTACTTCTTTTTTGAATGTTGTAATAATCTTTTTTATATTAGCGACTATTTTACGAGGACTACTTCCTTTGGCTAAGTCATTCGTGCCAATTTGTAAAAATAACTTGCGCGGCGCTAGTGCTACTACATTATCAAGCCTTTTTAATACATTTTTGGTCGTATCACCAGCAATACCGCGGTTATATATCTTTACACCCGGAAAGAAATCTTGAATCGGAAAAAAGTCTGTTAAACTATCACCTAAAAAAGCAATCTTTCCGCTTTTGGCTTCTTTGTTAACTTCTTCAAATATTTCTAAGCGATTAACTGCATTTGTGTGTACGACAAATAAATAAATGGCAACAATTAAAATAAGTGCGCCTAAGACACTTACTAACACAATTTCTAGTGGACTCATAATAAGTAGCTCCTCTTTTCAATTATCTTTATTTTAGCAAATATAATATAAGACTTTTTATAAATTAAAGACTTTTTTACTTTTTGATTATAATCTCTTCCACTTCAAACATTATAAAACTATTTTTGTACTTTGTTTATGCCTTAAGAGCACAAATGGTTTTCACATAAAATTATGCGTTACACGATTGTTTTAAAAAGTAATTACTATATTTTGTGGTGTTTTGTTGTTTACTTTTGTGGTATTTTGCCAGTTATATTTGTGGTAAAAAATGCAGCTAATAAATAAAGTATCGTAACTGTACAAGTATCTTATTACTTATAATCAACAATTAACATATCATCTGCAAAGTAAACATTAAATATACATGCGCGACGATCAGGTGAAGGTTTATCAATAGGAGTATGAACTGAATCAAAAAATAGATTTCGCTTTATTGTTTTTTATATCTTTAACTATTAATTTGTCACTTTTTTGTGAGAAAGGCACACTTAAAACAAACCTAAATTAACTGTAAAATTAAAAATTTTGCGGGAAAATTTAAGTTTTTTAGTAATAAAACTATTACTTTAATGATATTTTAACCAAAAGCATCAGCGAAAAACTACCACTTTTACAACTTCTTTACAACTTTTTACAGCTTTATGATATATCTAGCTCTCCGTTTGCTTTAAAGTTTATGTGTCTGAAAGGAGGTGTTCAGATATGAAAAATGCAATTTGCAGAATCGGAGTACTTATGGCGATTGCTATGGGTAGTCTCGAGCTTGTATCCATGCGGATTAAGGAAGAGCCATTTGATACAAGTAACACTATTACCCGTTATACACGGGAAACTTCTTCCACCATACGTGACAGTTTTTTTACCACGATTGATTTTAAAGCCGCTATTAGTGATAACACTATTATTAAAGGAGCTACACTAACTGCGGATGATAGCGATATGATCTCTTTACTCAATAACGATTTATACGGTATTGGATATATTTCCTACGCCGCACTTGAATCTTCCGAGCTTAAAGCTTTAATNATTGAAGGGGTTCGCGTCTCCGAAAAATCAATTATTGATGATTCGTACAAATTATCACGAAACTTTAACTACATCACAAAAGCTCCTAGTGACTTAAGTGAAAAAGAATATGCCCTAATTACAGGGTTCATCGCCTTTAGTAAGTCACGCGAAGGCTTAAGTATTATTAAGGCCAAAGACGGAATCGTTACCCAAAATATTGAAGAGGCTGAAAGTTTTACAACACTCTTAGCGAAAAGCGAAAATAGCGCTCTAGCGAAAATGCTTTATAACACTAATGAAGCACCAATCCACATTAAACTTGGTGGTTCAAAATCTGTCGAAAGTATTAGTCGTGCCTTAAGTAGTGCTTTTACTTCTTTAGTGCCCGCCTTTAAAGCAGTTCATAACTACACTAGTAATGAAATGGCTTATGAAGCAACACAAGGGAGTAATAAAGATAGCGCTGAACCACTTCATATTGGTTTTTTAGCCCGGGATTTAGATATTAATGAAACTGAACCCGCACTTGCTGGTAGCTACGGCGTAATTAGTAAGGACGCTATCGTTGCTGTCGTCAGCAATAAAAACCATGTCCTTAGTGACATCACACGCGATCAATTAAAACAAATTTACAAATCTGAAACAATTACGTGGTCCGCACTTGAATAGCGCATCACTTGTTATCTAACTGTCACGATAACATTCTTAAAGGAGCGGTACATCTTCATAAAATGATGATAACCGCTCTTTTTTATATTTTTAAATTTATACAATAACTATTAAACTTATTAGTAACGACGCTTACGATTTAGGAAGAAAAAACCCGCCACAGCGATAAAGGCCATTATGCCTAGTACATAGAAATTTTGTTTATTATCACCACGAACTGCGGGTATACCGCTTGGTGGTAGTGTACGGTCAATGAAGTTTGTAAATGTAACCGTTCCATATTTTTGTAAAATATATACATAACGCGCCATAGCTTGTGACACTAAGTCACCACTTAATGTTGCAGTCGCATTTTTTAAGTCCGCTTGCACATCTGGCGCTAATTCATTAAATAAATTTCCGAGTTCCTCCCATTTATGACTTGAGATATTATTAACCGCCCCAGTTGCGTCACAGTTTCTTGTTTCATAGAGAAAATTGATGGCGTAACTTGTTGCAGCGTCATGAACTGGAGTCATTACACTCTACGCTGCTACATCGTGTTCATAGAGATTCTTATCAGCGGGTAACACAAGTTCCGGGGTTGAAACATGCTCTGGTTCGAAAGGTTGACATCCATTATTAAAAGTAACTTTTTCTGGTCTATCTTGTCCTGAAATATTAAGTGCATAATAGCCGTAAGATAATTCATGTCCCATATCTACTACTTTTTGCATCATCCGGCCTGGCCAACCTCCTAATGGTTCAGTTCCGTCTGTATTCTTACCATAAGCAAATACAACATACTCGTTAAATCCGCCGTTATCCACTTTAATATCTAAATTACGATCGTAAAACCTTAAATTAACACTCGGTGAATCCACAAATTTAGCGTACAATGTAATGTCACTTGTTAAATCTTTTGGAACATATGCCGTTTCTAATAAAGCGTCTTCATACCAACCAACGAATTTTTTCTCTGGTTGATAAAATGGTGCCGGGGTATAATTTAAACCAGTAAAGGCTGCTGCTTCTTCAATTAAAAGTTCGCCATAATATTTTGTTACTTTATGATACGTTGTACCAGCATTGTGAAAGTAAATTTTCTGCATTTTAAGATCATAAACGACCATATAATTTCCAGCAGTATTTACATGAAAACTCTCATGATAACCTGAAGAAGGATCACCAGGCATAATTACATCACTTGCATTCGACTTATGATCATCAAAATCAATAAATCCGCGTTAATAAGGTTCATTTAATGTTTGTACACAAAGATTTTAAAATCATCAGCGTTAAAGGCTCTAGTAAGTGAAAGATAACGGCCATCATAACCACTGATACCAACTAAACAATTATTAATATCGTGCGTTGTCCAGTCACCAACAGCAGGGCCCCGCAATGCATACGAAGATGTACCTGTTGGTGTTGATGGTGTTGCCCCGAGTAAACTTGTATACTCGACTTTCATCCGCCTTGCGCCCGCAGGACTACCCCCAGCGTTATCAGGATTAAAAACTTGAACCTTAATTTCTCCGGGATAAATTGTAATAAAGTTAGCATCGGGCGAATCTTCATATCGATAAATATAATCGCGTGGAAGCGATGGTGTCGTATCAAATTGAAGGTCTTCCATTGGTGCCCCAGTATTATAGTCATATATTTTGTAATATCCAGCGTGCGACTGCGTAAAGGTATATACATAAATATCAGAACCGCCGGGATATTCCGTGAATTTTTATGACACTGATGGTTCCCATCCAATTGAATCGCCGACTAAGACCGGTATCGTCGTTGCCGCTTTTGTTTTTACCGCGTCCTTACGAAAAAACGCTGGTGTGATAATTGCACTAATTAATAGCGAAATAACGGCGCTCCTAGCTAACCATTTTCGATTTTTGTTCATCTTTTTGATTCCCTCTTTTTATCAAACTAATGCGAACACGGTGATTAATATTACTAAAATAATAAATATTTTCAATTTCACTTTACTATTTTAATTCACCATTAACAAGATAGCAAATATCTTTATGCCCATAGGAACAGCATAATAAATGCCAAAATTTTGCCAAAAAAAGATATAAAACAACCCTATTTACATTTCTATTAACAAAAAAAGGTCTGATATTTCATCAAACCTCTTGTTATAAACTGCAGTGACCGAAGGGATTTAAACCCATTACGATGTAAACGTTCAATAGTGAAACCTTTTGCTAGTAATCGTTCAATTGTGAAACCTTTGCCTTATAATCGTTCACAAGTGAAACCCTAGCCAATTGTGGCGACTCTAGGGCATTTTCCGAACAACTTTATTAATATCATTATAAAGTTTTGTTAAATCATTTTTAAGAACTTCGTGAATGATTGATAAGTCAATCCGACCATATTCATGGACAATTTTGTTTCGGAGTCCGATGATCAGCACCCACGGAATATGCATATTTTTCTCTTTAGTATTCTCTTCTATCCATAGATTTTTATACCCTCTCGTAAAATAGAAGTTAATAATTCACTATTTTCTAACAATTCTTCAATGCGAATGATATCAATTTTCTTTTTAAGTGTTTGGCGCAATTCTTCTACCAATCCAAAGTAGCGCAAGCCCGTTTCTTTTGTTTCAATAAGT
>JGI24710J26742_10004128_pt1 | contig 12070 bp, 10 predicted proteins | sample BioPla2DNA2_FD_26742 | JGI IMG/M metagenome (IMG submission 26742) | reverse complement strand
TGCGGACGGAAGGTGCGGTCACGCATTTCCTTTAAAAATACTTCGATACCGCTTGCATGCTCCAACATCTTCCAGCCTGCTGCCAGACCGTCGTCCCGGTCTGCCGGAAGATCGGAAAACGTCAGATCCTTTTTGATATTAATAATGGCATCGATGCGGAAACCGGACAATCCCTTGTCTAACCACCAGTTCATCATTTTGTAGATTTCCTCACGCACTGCAGGATTTTCCCAGTTTAAATCCGGCTGCTCTTTGGCAAACATATGGAGATAATATTTATTTGTACCGGGAATCGGCTCCCAGACACTGCCCCCAAAATAGGAACGCCAGTTACAGGGCGGTGTGCCGTCCTCTTTTCCCTCCATGATATAAAAGTATTTTCCGTATTCTCCATCCGGATCCTTTAATGCCTTCTGAAACCACTCATGTTTGTCGGAACAATGATTCACTACCAGATCCATAAGGATGTACATATCTCTCTTCTTGGCTTCTGCTAAAAGTTCCTCCATCTCTTCCATTGTCCCAAATGCGGGATCGATCGCATAATAATCCGAAATATCATAGCCCTGATCCACAAAAGGAGATTGGTAAATCGGAGATATCCAAATGATATCGATACCCAGTTCCTTTAAATAATCCAGTTTTTCAATAATGCCTCTTAAATCTCCGACACCGTCCCCGTTTGCATCAAAAAAGCTCTTCGGATAAATCTGATATGCAACTTTTTCATGCCACCATTTCCTTTTCATATCTGAATTCCTTTCTATTTCCTGATCTTTTGCCATATCCTACTCGCTCTTACGCAGTACAACAGCCTCATATGGACAAAGCTTCCGATTCTCCAGAGACCGCTCTTCCTTTTCATTGGTAATCAGCACTTCTTCTCTGCCATTCCATCCCTCCGGCAGTTCAAATGCCGCTTCCGCATCTGTAAAGTTACAGATTACCAGAAGCTTCTCTCCCTCCAGAATTCTCTCATACAGATAAACTGACTCATCCTCCGGCATATGCACAATATAGCTGCCGTATACAATAATGTCATGCTCCTTACGCAGCCGGATAAGCTTTTGATAATAATGAAATACCGAATCTTCTCTTTGGCGCTGCTCCTTTGCATTGATTTCCGTATAGTTTGGATTCACCATGATCCAGGGCGTCCCGGCAGTAAAGCCTGCCTGCGCGCTGTCATCCCACTGCATCGGCGTACGGGCATTGTCTCTGCCTTTATAACGAATATAACGAAACATCGTCTCATAATCAGCAAGCCCTTTTTCCGTATTTTCCTTTAATGCGTTGATGCTCTCGATATCACGCAGTGCTGACGCATCGGGGAAAGGGACGTTGGTCATGCCGAGTTCTTCTCCCTGATAGATATACGGTGTGCCCTGCAGCATATGCAGGCAGGTTGCCAGCATCTTAGCCGATTTTTCCCGGTATTTTTGACTGTCATTTCCAAGTCGGGACACGATACGGGGCTGGTCATGGTTACACCAGAAGAGACTGTTCCATGCCACTCCATAAAGCTCATTCTGCCATTTGCTCATAACCTGCTTTAAAGCGGATAAACGGATTTTACGGTCATTCCACTTTCCAAGCGCTCCACCGTCCAGGTCCATATGCTCAAACTGAAATACCATATTCAACTCTTTTCCCGAGAGAGAGGCATATTTTTTCGCCTCCTCCACAGTCACACCACTCGTCTCACCGACAGTCAGAAGATCGTATCTGGAAAGGACCTTCCGGTTCATCTCCTGCAAGTATTCATGGACATGCGGTCCATTGCACACATACGGTCCCCAGTCTCCATACAGACCACCCTTTTCTTCTCCATCCGGCAGTCCCTCCGCCTTAGAGATCATGCTGATCACATCCATGCGGAATCCGTCAATCCCCTTTTCGCACCACCAGTTCATCATATCAAATACTGCATCACGCACCTTCGGATTGTCCCAGTTTAAATCCGGCTGCTTCTCAGAAAACATATGAAGATAATACATCTGTGTCGTCTCATCCAATTTCCAGGCAGGACCGGAAAAAACAGGAACCCCAGTTATTCGGCTCCTTTCCCTCCTTTCCTTCCCGCCAGATATAATAATCACGATATGGGTTGTCTGTGGATTTACGGCTCTCCATAAACCACGCATGCTCATCCGAGGTATGGTTGACTACCAGATCCATAACGATTTTGATGCCATGCTCATGCGCCGCCTGCAACATCTCATCAAAGTCCTCCATCGTACCAAATTCCTTCATAATGGCACGATAGTCACTGATGTCGTAGCCATTGTCATCATTCGGCGACTGATAGATGGGTGAGAGCCAGATCACATCAATTCCAAGCTCCTTCAGATAATCCATTTTATTTGTAATCCCCTTCAGATCTCCGATACCATCCCCGTTGCTGTCGCAAAAGCTTCTTGGATAAATCTGATAAATAACGCTTTCTTTCCACCATGTCTTTTTCTGTTCCATAACCATGCCCCATTCCCTTTCTGTATTCTTTGTAGTATAGTGTTATTATAAATTCATTTTTAGGGAATTTCTAACATAAAAGAGGTGCATTATAACACAATCCTGCTATGAAGCAGTGCTATGGGACACCAGACATCAAATTGCTTTTCAACGCTTATATTTGCAATATCTTTTCGGAAAGGAATCCTGCAAGATCATGTCGCACACAGAGAAAAATTTACAACAGGAATTAAAGGAAAAAGCCAGGCATGGCGACATCTTTCTGCCGCTTCAAAAATATACCGCAGAACTGATGCCGCTCTATCCGTCTGTCTCCCTGCACTGGCATGAAGAACTGGAATTTACCAGAATTATGGAAGGAACCGCCCACTATCAGATTGGCTTAACGGACTTTGATGTGCGGGAAGGGGACCTCATTCTCGTACAGCCTCATGTACTGCATTCTGTCACCCGGATTGACCGCGCCTACATGCGTTCGGAAACCTTTGTCTTTCATATGAACTTTCTATCCGGCAATACGACGGATGCCTGTTCCTTAAAATATCTCAAACCTATTGCGGACGGGACACTTTTTCTGCCCTGTCTGATTTCGGTAAGCCATCCGGACTATATGCTTTTTGAGCGCTTATTTTCACAGATTTATCATTGCTATGAACAAAAAAGCTACGGCTACGAGCTGGCTTTAAAAACTTACTTTTTTGAATTGTTCCGTCTCTTATTCGAAAAGAAACTGATTACGGCATCGGAAGATACTGCTGCCTCGTCCTCCCAGTCCGACAAGCTAAAGGAGATCCTGCAATATATCCGACAGCATTTTTCGGAAGATCTTTCGGTTTCCAAGGCTGCTGATTTCTGCCATATAAACCCCTATTATTTCATGCACTTTTTTAAAGAGAACACAGGCATGACCTTTGTGCAGTACTTAAATGATTACCGGCTTCGCCAGGCTGCCCTGCTGTTAAAAAAAGAGAACTGCTCCATTACAGAAGCAGCTCTCAGCTGTGGTTTTAACAATCTTTCTTATTTTCATAAGCGTTTCCGGGAATACTATGGAATGACACCCAAGGAATTTCAAAAGACTGTGACGGTCAAAGATTCCGGCATACCTGTCCAAACTCTTCCATAGCGTATAGAGGAAGGCAATTATATTACTGTTTGTAGTTTGTAGCCTGGAAATCCGGATATGCTGATTCAAGACCATGCTCTGTCGTATCCAGACCAGAAACCTCTTCTTCCCTTGATACACGTATGCCAATCGTCTTCTTTAATACGGTAAATAAAATCAGCATTGTTACAACAGTCCATGCCGCTACACAAACAACACCAAGTGCCTGAATACCTAACTGATAGAAGCCGCCGCCATAGAAAAGACCTGTCTTATAATCGAAGAAGCCGACTGCCAGAGTACCAAACATACCGCATGCACCGTGTACTCCTACGGCACCTACCGGATCATCCACACGAATCTTTGTTTCTAATGTGTAAATGACTACACATACAAGAACACCTGCAATGGCACCAATGATAAAAGCACCACCTACATCCACATTGGCACAGCCTGCCGTAATGGCTACCAGACCTGCCAGAGAACCGTTCAATGTCATGGATACATCCGGCTTACCGTTTCTTAACCATGTGTAGAGCATGGCTGTACAGGAAGCTGCTGCCGGAGCAACGGTTGTGGTTGCAAAGATCTGTGCCAGCTGAATCGTATCGCTTGCTGCTGCACCATTGAAGCCATACCATCCAAACCATAAGACAAATACACCCAGTGCACCGATTACGATATTGTGCCCTAGAATCGGTTGGGATTTTCCTTTCTCATCGTATTTTCCAATACGCGGTCCAAGAAATGCCGCACCAATCAGACCGGATATACCGCCTACCATATGAATAACACAGGAACCTGCGAAATCGACAAAACCAAGCTCAGTCAGCCATGCTGTACCGCCCCATACCCAGTGTGCCTCAACCGGGTAGATCACAAGACTGATGATAAAGCTGTAAATACAATATGTAATAAATTTTGTACGCTCTGCCATGGCACCGGAAACAATGGTTGCTGCCGTTGCACAGAATACCAGATTAAATACAAATGCAGACCAGTCATTTTCTGCAAAATTCGCAAATGGATTAAGTCCCCATCCTGCAAATTTTGTACCCTCTCCACACAGCAGGTTATAGCCTAATAAATAGAAGGCAACCGTACCGAGACAAAAGTCCATTAAGTTTTTCATGATAATGTTACCTGCATTCTTTGCTCTGGTAAATCCTGCTTCTACCATCGCAAATCCGCACTGCATAAAAAAGACCAACGCTGCTCCCATTAGGAACCATACACTCATATCCATATTTTTTTCCTCCTTTTTTAGTGTGAAAAAGGGTCCTGTTTAGGACTCTCTGCGCCGGGCGCTGTCCCTTGCGACATTTTTCATTTCACGCGCGTACGCATAAAAAAAGATAACACACGGGCTCCTCTTACCCTTGTATTATCTCCTTTGATAATCTACACACTATTTTTCTCCACCTTTCATTACAAGGTGCTTATTAATTAGATTTCTTACAGGATTTTCCTTGCTTTTACAGAGCTTCCTGTCCACGCTCGCCTGTCCGGATTCTGACAGCATCCTCTACCTCATAGACGAAAATTTTACCATCTCCAAAATTTCCGGTATTAATTTCCTTAACAATCTTATCGATCAGCTCCGGTGCCGTTTCCTCGGCTACGACCGTTTCTACCTTTACCTTTGGCAGAAGATTGACCTTGTACTCTGCACCCCGGTAAATTTTGATGATACCCTTCTGGTTACCATAGCCCATAACGTTGACGATATTCAGACCATTTACTCCACTTTCGTCCAATACAGCTTTCAGATCTTCAAGCTTTTCCGGTTTGATAATGATTTCCAGCTTTTTCATAAGATGTTCCTCCTTGTTTAAATAAAAAAGGCGCTACTAACTCTGTAGTAACGCCTTCGTTTATGTTTATTATACACACTCGAATAAAGTTGTCAAACATTTTTTTCAAAAAATTCTTTCATGAAAATTCTTTCATAAACTCTTTTTCATAAAAGCAATACCGCTTTCCCTTACGAACCTTTTCTTCCCGCTCTGTCAATCCCAGCCTCCGGCAAAGCATTCTGGATGCCTCATTTTCCGGCTCCACATAGCAAACAATTCGCTTAAACTCCAGCTTATCTCCTGCATATTTTATAATTGCTTCACAGACTTCCGTCGCATACCCCTGCCTCTGATATTCCTTTGCAATTAAATATCCAAGTTCTGCAGTTTCCTCACTGTCCCCGCTCTCAATACCGGCACGGCCAATCAACCGATGGGATTTTTTTTCTTCTACAACCCACATTCCGTATCCATAAAATCCATACATATTTCGGATATAATCCCTTGTATACTGCTCCTCCTCCGCCCTGTCCTCATACAGCCCCTCCATATATTGTGTAATTGACGGTTCCGCATAGATTTCATAGAGCCTGTCCAGATCTTCCAACTGAATTTCCCGCACCAGGCACCGGTCGGTTTCCAGAATCGTCCATGGAATGCCATGGCAGCGTCCATATACCTTTTCAAAATAATCCATCCCGGGATTTTGGATTCCTTCTATGGCAAACATCACTCCCCCGAAGGAAGCATTCCGGTTTTTCTCCGTTAAGACAGCAACAACCGCCTGACTTTTCGCAGCTGCTTTCCTTGCCAGTTCTGCCCGGTCTGTTACGACAATCGTGTCATTTATTTCCATATGCCATTCCATAAGGCAAGCCGGGTACTCTTTCTCCAAAGCTACACGGACAAAACAGGCAGCGCTACCTGTCCACTCTGCCGCCAATGCCATAATGGTCTCCGCCAGCTGTTCATAATGGTCAAGCTCTCCGATCACAAAAAGAATATTTCGAAGCATTTCTGAATCCTTCTTTACGAAATGTAGTTTTTACTATAAAATAAAACTTGTCCTGCTTACAGGAACATATTTATTTTAATGTATTTTAAACCAGAAAGGAAGAAAAACATGGCACAGAATCCAATTATAACGATCGAAATGGAAAACGGCGATAAAATCAAAGCAGAATTATACCCTGAAATCGCGCCAAATACAGTCAATAACTTTTTAAGCCTCGTTAACAAAGGCTATTACAACGGACTCATCTTCCACAGAGTTATCCGCGGTTTCATGATCCAGGGTGGCTGCCCGGACGGAAACGGAATGGGCGGTCCCGGCTACTCCATTAAAGGTGAATTTGCTTCCAACGGCTTTGCAAACAGCTTAAAGCATACAGAGGGCGTTCTCTCCATGGCAAGGAGCATGATGCCCAACTCCGCAGGATCCCAGTTCTTTATCATGCACAAAAATGCTCCGCATCTTGACGGAGAATATGCCGCTTTCGGCAAAGTCATCGAAGGAATGGAAGCAGTAAATGCCATTGCAGAAACAGCTACCGACTACTCCGACAGACCGCTGCAGGACCAGAAGATCAAAAGTATGACAGCTGAAACCTTCGGTGTGGACTATCCGGAACCGGAAAAGTATTGATAAAACACTTCTTTTACAATCATGATGAATACAGATAACCGGAAACGGACAGGTACTTTGGTACTTGTCCGTTCATATTTTGTTCATATTCTTTTAAAAGAAACTTCAATTCAAGGGCATGATTTATCCAAATTTCTCCCATATACTATGAGTATAAGATACAACAACACCTAGAAAAGACATTATCAGTTAACATTACTTTTAAATAGCTTTTTCATAATAATGCCAGGTAAAACAGTTTACCTGGCATCCTCCCTTTTATGGGTTCTTACTGAAATCTGTCGATTTTCTGTTGACTTTATCACACTGCTATACTAAAATAGTGATATTACAAAGGACGTAATAACGCACAGTGTGTGTATTATGTCCTTTTCTCGTATCAGCCGCAAACAGAGTCATAAATGTGCTCTATTTTCAGCCGACTGGTTCAAAGATAAAGGAAAAGAAAGGATATGCACAAATGGAAACGCTTTCAAACATTTTAGACAAAATCGATGGCATCGTCTGGGGACCTGTCATGCTGGTGCTCTTAGTCGGCACCGGTATCTTTTTAACGATCCGCACCGGCTTTCTGCCTTGGCGCAACCTCGGTTATGCCCTGAAGAGTACTCTCAGTAAGGAAGCCCGGACGAAAAGCCGTGGCACCGGAGACATTTCTCCTTTTTCCGCACTGACCACTGCCCTTGCTGCGACCATCGGAACCGGAAATATTGTCGGTGTGGCAACCGCCATGGTATCCGGAGGTCCAGGCGCTCTCGTATGGATGTGGATTTCTGCCTGCTTCGGGCTGACCTCCAAATTCAGTGAATGTATGCTCGCGATCAAATATCGTGAGGTCAATGCAAAGGGCGAAATGTCCGGCGGTCCCATGTATACCATGAAAAAGGCTTTCAAAAACAGGACCTTCGGAAGCATTCTCGGCTGGCTGTTTGCTTTCTTTGCCGTAATCGCTTCCTTCGGAATCGGCAACATGACACAGGCCAATTCCATCTCATCCTCCATGACCGAAACCTTCGCAGTGCCTGCATGGATTACCGGTGCCGTCATCACAGTTTTGGCTTTCGTCATTATCGTAGGCGGTATCAAGACGATTTCCAAAGTCTCTCAGGTTGTCGTACCGTTTATGGCAATTTTTTATGTCATTACAGGAATCGCAGTTATCATCGGAAATATTGAAAATGTTCCGGCAGGTATTGCCATGATCTTTAAAATGGCATTCAGTATCCAGGCAGTCGGCGGCGGCTTATGCGGTACTATTACATCCTCCCTGATGAACGGTATGCGTTACGGTGTTGCCCGCGGTGTCTTCTCCAATGAAGCAGGCATGGGTTCTGCTGCCATTACCGCAGCCGCTGCTACCACAGACCATCCGGTACGCCAGGGATATATCAATATGACAGGTACATTTTATGACACTATTGTCGTATGTACGATTACAGGTCTTGCTATCGCAAGCTCCGGAGTACTGGGCAGTATCAATCCGGCAACCGGGGAAATGTATACCGGTTCCGCACTGACCATCCAGGCCTTTAAAACCGTGCTCGGTCCGGCTGGCGGCTGGCTTGTCTGCATCGGCATTGCATTGTTTGCCTTTTCCACGATCTTAGGCTGGGAATACCACGGTGAGAAAGCATTCGAATACTTATTTAAGACCCACAAATACAATATGGTTTACCGCATCGTATTCTCCTTGATCGTATACATAGGAGCTACTACTTCTCTGGAAATCGTATGGAACTTCTCCGATATTGCAAATGCTCTGATGGCGATTCCGAATCTGATCTGCCTGCTAGTCTTAAGCGGAGAGATCGCAAAGGATATAAAGGACTTCCAGAAGATATTAGAAGAAGAAAGAGCTGCAAAAAATAAGTAAGAGAACGCAATAAAGAAAGAAGCCAAAAAGAAATCAGGAGAAGTGCATTGCAATACTTTCCTCTGCACTCCTCCTGATTTTTCATTTATTCTCAACCAGTGAATCAATCCTTCAGATTCACATACTCAAAAAAGTCAAAATCCGCACATTTCTCGTGCTTCATCCGGTCAGCACAGGTGATTCCCACCATGGTTCCCGTAAATTCTCCGTATTTGCAGTACTCATCGGAAAATTTGGTCGTATCGAAAACCGGGCCGATTTTCTGGTATTTTTCCCCGTCCAGACTCCACTCGAACCAGCATTCTCTCTCACAGATCTGAAGCCGGAAATAAATCGCATCCTCTCCTACCGGTACTCTCGTATCCAGATACTCTGTTCTCACTCCGTTTTCCAGCTGGATAACGGAAATCGCACTCTGTCCCAGCGTCTTGCTGTAGTACTTTCTCAGGTTGATGTAATTCATATTGTCATAATACAGAATCAATCCCGCACTGTGCTGATATATCTCCGGTGTAAATTCCATTTTGGTTGTGACCCTTGCCCTCAGGCTCGTGAGCTTCCTTGCTAATATGCTCACGCGGTTTAAAGAGGTTCTGGATTCCTGTCCCCGCAGTCTGACCCAGCCCGGCCTTGCCTTTACATCCGCAAAGGACTGCGGCATGATTCTCGGTGCATAATACCAGTTTCCAAGCTCTGTACTGTCAAAGTCATCCATATCCGGTATTCCGGGCATCGGGCACTCCGGCAGCGATGCCTCCGGCACCTCTACCCTTGCCAGCCTGCCTCCGTCTGCCATACGCAGCCAGTTATCCCTGGTCCAGCACATCTTCTGGATGGCTGTCTCTCTCCCCAGCGTACAGCGCAGCTCCGGTACGAACGGTCTGGCCGTCAGATGTACCAGATAGACTTCTCCCTGCGGAGTTTCCACATAGCTTCCGTGACCGGATTTCTGTAAAACAGAATCGGGGTTAAAGTATTTCGGCTTCAGATGATCCGGGTCATGACGCTCATTGGATACCCCCGGTGCAGAGGTCACGATCGGATTCTCCGGGTCACTCTGATACGGTCCCCATACCTTCTGCGCACGTCCCATGGCGACACAGTGATTGTAGCCCGTTCCGCCCTCTGCACACATGATATAATAATATCCGTTGCGCTTGGTCAGATGCGGCGCTTCAATGCAGCCGCGGTCGGTTCCGCCGCTCCAGATCCGCTTCGGATATCCGACGATCTTCTTTTCCTCCGGCGAATATTCTGCCATACAGATAGCACCCGGCTTCTCGTAGCCTTCCCTGGTCTCCCATTCCAGAGAAACGACCCACTTGCGTCCGTCATCATCATGAAAGATGGAAGCGTCAAAGCCTGCCGAATGCAGATAGACCGGCTCGCTCCAAGGTCCTCTGATATCCTTTGCAGTGATCAGAAAATTGTCCACGTCAAAATATCTGGCATTCATGGAATTCATCACACCATACACTACGTAAAATAAATCCTCTTTTTCACAATACGTCAGGCACGGTGCCCAGATTCCCTTTGCAGAAGGCAGCTTTTTTAAATCCACCTTTTCATCATCGGTCAGAACATGGGTATAAAGCTCCCAGTTTTTCAAATCTCGGGAATGGTAAACCGGAATTCCCGGAAACCACTCAAACGTGGATACGGCAAGGTAATAGTCCTCCCCCTTCCTGCAGATACAGGGATCGGGATTAAATCCCGGCAAAATCGGATTGTGTATCATATCACTCGTCTCCTTTCACATTTCCATCCATCTCAAAATATTGCCTATCCATCTCAACATGTTTCAACCAGTACGAAAGCATCCCAGTCCCTTAACGGTATGATTTCACCTTCACGGTATTCCATTCCGGTCAATACATCCGTTACCCGCTGATACGGACAGACGAAGCTGCCCTCTTCACTGGCGTAATGCAACAGATAATGCACCTTCTCTCCTTTTGGATTGATGCCGCTTCGCACAATGACAGGCCATTCTGCCTCTGCTTTCTGAATTCCTGCTGCCTCTGCCGCCTGCAGAAGATACTGCTTTAACAGCTCCTTTTCCGTATAGCAGCCCATATACCAGGCTTTTCCCTTCCCATAGGAATGGCTCGTAACCGCCGCATAACGTCCCCAGTATTTATGCTCATAAGGAGCCAGACACTCTGCCCCCTCGGTATGCAAAAGCTCCATAAAATACCGGACCGGCTGTCCCTGTACAGTCGTTGTACCCGGTTCGCTGAACTGATTATAGGAAATCCCAAAGCACTCTGTCAGTCCATGCGGCTGCACATCCGGATAGACACTGAGCTGTCTGTCACAGACAAAGGACTTAAAGGTACTGAACAGAACGCCTCCGTCCTTCACAAAGTTCCTGAGCTTCTCAATCAGCTCATCCTCTGCACTGTAAAGGGCAGGTGTGACAATCATGTCATATTTTTCACGCAGCGCTCCCAGTTCCTTCAAAGCCTCCACATCCACCACATCACATTCCAGATTCAGCTCATACAGACTGTCGTAAACCCATCGTACCACATCATTATAGCTTAAGTCTTTGTCAATCGGAAACCAGCGGAAAGCCGTCAGACACCGGTTGTCCACAACCAGGGCAATTTTATTCTGCTTACGGATCGTCAGAGTCTCTGCCCCCAGTTTCTTCCATTCCTGTCCAAAACGGCACGCCTCCTCATAAGCCGGATTCGTACGCAGATCATGACTCAAAAGCCCCTTCCAATAGGTCTCATAACCATTGTGAATGGAATGCCAGTTCCAATAGAGCATTCCCGCTGCTCCACTTGCCAGATGACTGTAAGCGTGAAGGCGAAGCTGCCCCGGATAGGGGGTCCAGTATTTGAATGCCTGTGCCTGACATTCCAGTACCAGATACGGTTCCTCCTTCAGGCTGCGGATGGAATCTCCGCCAAAGCCGATTTCCGCTCCGGTCAGCTCATCCTGTGTGGGATGGTAAATATCTGTTCCTGCCAGAGTCACCGCTCCGGCTGCCTCATAGTGGTTCATATCCGGCTGCACACCGTAGGAATAACCGTCCTGCGCAATATCCGCTCCGAATTTTTTCCATTGAAAATCAAAATTATGGGTAATGAACTGATCCTCTCTACGGTATTCCTGTATGATATCCGCCTGCCATTTCAGGTAATCTGCCGCCAGATGTCTGCGAAAGG
>JGI24710J26742_10004127_pt1 | contig 12072 bp, 7 predicted proteins | sample BioPla2DNA2_FD_26742 | JGI IMG/M metagenome (IMG submission 26742) | reverse complement strand
GAGCTTGTAAGCTCTTTTTGCCGCTTTGCGTCCCCACGGCTTGTGCCCGCGGACTTGGAACCGGGCGCCGACCCGTGAGCGTCAGCGAACGGGGCACGCCCTAATTAAAATTAAAATCATTTGTATTATTGTAAAAAATCATAAATTGGAATTAATTGAATGAGATATTCGGAAAAAATATGCAAAAAATCAACTATTGTGAAAAATAGAGCATATTACATAAGTAGTTTTTGTGTAAATTTGCAACCGAAATTTGCAATATTGTATTAAAGTAAAGGAGTAATAATAATTATCAATAATAAATACACAATTTTATCATGAAAAGAGACCATCTTATTTTTGAATTAATTGAAAAGGAACGCAGAAGACAAACTATCGGTTTAGAGCTGATTGCTTCCGAAAATTTTGTTAGCGACCAAGTTATGGAGGCTATGGGCTCCGTCTTAACGAATAAATATGCGGAAGGTTATCCGGGTAAGCGTTATTACGGGGGTTGTCAAATTGTTGACCAAACCGAGCAACTCGCTATTGACCGTGCAAAAGAACTTTTCGGAGCTGAATGGGCAAACGTACAACCACATTCAGGAGCACAAGCCAATATGGCAGTTTTATTATCTTGCTTAAAACCGGGTGATACTTTTATGGGATTAGATTTATCTCACGGGGGACATTTGTCGCACGGCTCGCCGGTAAACTCTTCGGGTATTCTATATAGAGCGGTTGCTTACACTGTTGACGAAGAAACCGGAATTATCAATTATGATAAAATGGAGGAAGTAGCTCTTAGGGAACGTCCGAAACTAATTATCGGGGGAGCTTCCGCNTATTCNCGCGATTGGGATTGGAAACGAATGCGTGCCATTGCCGACAAAATCGGAGCTATTTTAATGGGAGATATTTCACATCCGGCGGGACTTATCGCGAAAGGATTGTTGAACAACCCCGTGCCTTATTGCCATATTATAACGACAACAACGCACAAAACGCTGCGTGGTCCTCGCGGCGGTTTAATGCTTATGGGAAAAGATTTTGAAAATCCGTGGGGCTTAAAAACACCAAAGGGAGCAACTAAAATGATGTCACAAATTCTTGATAGTGCCGTTTTCCCCGGAATTCAAGGCGGTCCGCTTGAGCATGTGATTGCTGCTAAAGCTGTTGCCTTTGGCGAAGCACTTTCTGACGACTATTTGACTTACATTAAGCAAGTGAAAAAGAATGCAACTAAAATGTCCGAAGTTTTTGTAGAAAAAGGATATAAAGTAATTAGCGGCGGAACGGATAATCATCTTTTACTTATTGATTTACGTACAAAATTCCCCGAAATTACCGGAAAACTGGTTGAAAACACCTTAGTACAAGCGGATATAACAATCAATAAAAATATGGTTCCCTTTGATAGCCGAACTCCGTTTAGCACATCGGGAATTCGTGTAGGAACACCGGCTATTACCTCACGAGGCTTGAAAGAAGATGATATTCCTTTCGTAGTTGAACTTATTGACGAAGTTATCAGTAATATCGATAATAGTGCAGTAATTGAAAAAGTTGCTAAGAAAGTTAACGAATTTATGGCTCATCGTCCTCTAAATTGTTGGCAATAATAGGAAAGTATGAAAAGAANCGCTCTTTTATTTCTTATCACTTCATTACTAACCATTGCTTGTAACCGTGGTAAAGACACCATAGTTATTATTCCGGATATTGAAAAAAATCATCTACAACAGAATCATCTGTTCGGAAATATTAAGGAAATAACAACTTCGCAATACATTACTTTTGTTGAGCATGACTCTTTAACAGAAGTTCTTGTCTCTTCACAGTGGCAACATTACAGTTCGGACGGCTACTTAAAGTCTGTTCTCACTTTTGACAAAAAGGGAGATACCATATTAAAAGAAGAGATAAAGTACAACCAACTCGCACAAACAGCACAAGTTATTTCTCACGAAAAACGGAATAAAAAAACCGGAGANCACTCTTTCTCGGCATTCAAATATGACAATTTTGGTCATAAAACTGAGGAGAAATATTATAATAATGACTCTCTTTACTTAACTATTTTGTATAAAACCGATAATAAAGGTAATGTCGTAGAGTTAACGCAACAATATGACAGTCTATCTCTTAAAAATCAGTTTTTCTATAATAGTAACGGTTTAGTAGAACAAACCAAAGAGTTGGACCCTTTTGGAAAACTTTTCAAATATACAACCTTTGAATACGATAATTATGGAGATGAGGTAAATCGGAGGATTTATAACAGCAAGAACAAACAAATTGAATACACATATACCGTTTATAATCAGCAAGGTCATTTACTGCGGGTAATACATGAAGATTTGGTACATAATTTACGCTCTACCGTAACATATTCTTTACATGACAAACAAGGTAATTGGACGCTGGCTGAATATAAAAAAGGAGAAGACCTAATTTATATTAAAAAAAGACAATTCATTTATTATTAAATTAAACAAAACAATATGGATTTAAGTAAGATTCTATCTATTACAGGGAAAAATGGACTTTTTAAACTAATTTCTCAAACAAAAACAAATTTTATTGTTGAAGCCTTGTCTGACGGCAAACGTTTTGCTGAGTTTTCTCACACGGGAGTAGCTATTTTAGACAATATTTCCATTTACACGGAAGTTGAGGATTTACCTCTCACAAAAGTTTTTCAACTCATTTACCAAAAGGAAGAAGGCAAGCCAATCGCAGAAATTTCCAGCGATAAATCGAAACTCAAATCCTATTTTGAAGAGGTTCTTCCAAACTACGACAAGGAGAGGGTTTACGTATCGAATATCAAAAAAGTTTTACAATGGTATAATATTCTTATTGAGCATCAATTAATAGATTTAGTAGAAGAGGAACAAAAGATGCTGAAGAAGATAAAGGAGAGGTCGTTGAAGAAGATAAGGAGTAAAATCGTATTTTTGTTTCAAGATTAAAAAATAATATTCATTAAAAACAACAATAACATGTCAAAATTACTTTTATTAGGAGACGAGGCTATTGCACAGGCGGCTTTAGATGCCGGTTTGTCGGGAATTTATGCATACCCGGGCACTCCGTCTACAGAAATTATGGAGTATATTCAGCGGTCAAAACAGGCGGCTGAAGGTAACGTTCATCGTATATGGTCAACCAATGAAAAAACAGCGTTGGAGACGGCTATCGGGATGTCTTACGCGGGCAAACGTTCCATTGTTTGCATGAAGCACGTAGGTCTAAACGTAGCGGCAGACCCGTTCATGAATTTATCAATCACAGGAACTAACGGAGGGCTTGTTATTTTAATAGCTGACGACCCGTCGATGCACTCTTCACAAAACGAGCAAGACTCCCGTTTTTTTGCAAAATTTGCCATGATTCCATGTTTTGAGCCTTCTAATCAACAAGAAGCCTATGACATGACTTATAAAGCTTTTGATTTTTCAGAAAAACATCGTGTTCCGGTAATGTTACGCGTAACAACTCGTTTGGCTCATTCACGTGCCGGCGTTACTCGTAAAGAGGTGCGTTCGCAAAACGAAATTTCACTACACCCAAATCCTAAACAATTTATTCTACTCCCCGGTAACGCACGCGTATTTTATAAAGAAGCATTAGCTAAACAACCAAAATTAAATGAAGAATCCGAAAATTCTTCCTTTAATCAATATTTCGATGGGAAAGATAAATCACTCGGCATTATCGCTTCGGGCATTGCCTTAAACTATGTAAAAGAAAATTTTGTTAATAAAGAGATTCCCTACCCCATTCTCAAAATAACACAATACCCGCTACCCGTTAAAAAAATAGAAAAACTCTTCAATGATTGCGAGAAAATCTTAGTAGTTGAAGAGGGTTATCCTATTATAGAAGAGCAACTTAAAGGTTTATTAGATAAAAGTGGGAAAATTAAAGGACGTTTAGACGGAACTCTGCCTCGTGATGGCGAATTAAACCCGAATATCGTTGCTAAGGCTTTGGATATGCCGATAAAAGAAGGTCCTGCCGTCCCCTCCTTAGTGGTTCCGCGTCCNCCGGCTTTATGTAAGGGCTGTCCGCATATTGACAGCTATTTNGCTTTAAACGAAGTGATGGAATCGTACGGNAAAGGAAGAGTATTTTCCGACATCGGTTGCTACACNCTCGGAGCGTTACCACCTTACCACGCAATCTATTCCACGGTTGACATGGGGGCTTCCATCACGATGGCAAAAGGNGCCGCTATAGCAGGATTAGTTCCCGCCGTTGCCGTTATNGGAGATTCGACTTTCACTCATAGCGGAATGACGTCACTGCTTGATGCTGTTTATTCAAAAACTCCGATTACCGTCCTTATCCTTGATAATGATACGACAGGAATGACCGGCGGACAAGATTCGCACGCTTTCGGTCGATTAGCCAGTATCTGTAAAGGATTAGGAGTCGAAGAAGAGCATATNCGACAACTGAAACCGCTACGAAATTTCCATGAAGAAAATGTGAAAGTTATACGTGAAGAGGTTGAGTATCAAGGCGTTTCCGTTATCATTTTAGAGAGAGAATGTATTCAAACACTTAGTAGAAGAATGCGTAAGCTCAAAACGAAAACGAAGTAACCATTTTAATTCTGAATTTTAACAATAGTAAATATGAAAATAGACATTATTTTAGCAGGAGTTGGCGGACAAGGCATCTTGTCTATTGCCGCAATCATTGGAACAGCCGCCGTGAAGAAAGGGTTGTATTTAAAACAAGCCGAAGTTCATGGCATGAGCCAACGAGGGGGTGATGTGCAATCCCATTTCAGATTAGCCGACTACGAAATTGCATCCGACCTCATTCCGAGAGGCAAGGCAGATTTGATAATTTCCGTTGAGCCGCTGGAATCATTACGTTATCTACCGTGGCTCGCCCCCGATGGCTGGTTAATTACAAATAGCGAGCCCTTTATCAATATTAACAACTATCCTAAGAAAGAGGATATCGAAAGCGAAATAAAAAAAATACCTAATCATATTATGATTAATGCAGATGAAATTGCGAAAGAATTAGGTATGGAACGTGCGGCGAATATGGTAATTCTTGGTGCCGCCTCCCCTTTTATTGCTATCGAGTTTGACGCTCTCCTTGACGCAATTCGTGAAACTTTTGCATCAAAAGGTGAGGATGTCGTTAACCTTAATATCGCTTGTATAAAAGCCGGTAGAGAATTTGCTCTCAAAAACAAAATCAATAATTAAAAATTATTGATACTTATGAAAATTTGTTTTAAGCGAAGAAACAACTTTCCTATACTCAAGTTCTGTTTGCTTCTCTGCGGATTGTACGTTTTCTCTTCTTTCGGACAAGTTAAACCGACCGAACTCCCACAGAAAGAATTAAAACAGTGTTCCATTCAAGAACTTGATTCTTTGTTCGATGAAGTAAATGCCGTTTTTAAAGAAGAAGAAATTATCAAATATTCGGAAGAAATTTGTGAAAAGTTAAATGGATGCGTACTTATAGCCAGGAATAATAAAATTATATTTCAAAAAGAGATTGGTTATTTGAGATTTTACGAAGACCCGAAAGCGACTCCCTCTCTTTCGCTTAATGAGATGGAAAAAGCAAGAGAAAAGAAAGAAAACCAAATTACGACCTCAACATTCTTTGAATTAGCTTCTCTAACTAAGCAATTTACAGCTGCGGCAATATTAAAATTGGCGGAAGAAGAAAAACTAAAGTTAAATTCTGAAGTTCAAACTTTTTTTTCTAATTTCCCTTACAAAGGGATTACCATTCATCAATTGCTTACTCATACGTCTGGGATTCCCGAGTATTTAGATTTTCCTATTCGCTATTTCAAAGACACGAGTCTGTTAACAACAAATGATGAGATTTTATCCATCTTAATGACTAAAAAACCGGCTCTTGAATTTGCTCCGGGTCATCGCTTTTTATATACCAACACCAACTACGTTATTTTAGCGAAAATCATAGAGAAAGTGAGTAATTTATCTTTTGAAAACTATATTCGTCAATCTTTTTTGGTACCGGCGGGCATTGAAAAGGCTTTTTTCATCACTGAAATCGATGCACAAGATAGTTTAGCTATTGCGTGCGGGCATTTGCTTTCAAAGTCGGAGGTTCCTTTTGACTATTTAGATGGAACCGTTGGCGATAAGGGTATGTATTGCACTATTAATGACCTATATAGATGGGAGCAACAACTATTTTCCGGGAATATTCTTTCAGAAACATCACTGAATAAAGCTACCGCAGTTCAAAACATTCTCAAAAACAAGAAAACTCCAAACGAGCAATACGGTTATGGTTTTAGGATTGAAATGAATAAGAAAAAGAATGACGATAAATTGGTATTCCATGGAGGGTTGTGGCACGGTTTTCAGAATTTGTTTATTTACCGTCCGAAAGACCAAGTTTTCATCATTTTTTTATCAAATTTCCGCAATAAAGCACATTTTCGCAAAAGCGACAAATACTTTCAAATTTTAGACGGAGCATAATCGGTAAATTTCAATTATTTCGCTCTACTATACTGAATTAACGTTTAGGCTCTCGAATCTATCAAGAAAAAGATGTATTTTTGTAGTCTCAAAATAAAGGGCAGAAATGAACTATCTTTCCGTTGAAAAACTTTCAAAATCTTACGGAAATAAGGTGTTATTTCATAACATCTCTTTCGGTATTGAAAAGGGACAGAAAACGGCGATAATTGCCCGAAATGGAACAGGGAAATCAACATTATTGAATATTATTGCCGGTACTGACTTTGCCGATGAGGGGCAAGTTGTGAAACGGAACGATTTGCGCATTGCCTATTTACCGCAAATAGATTATCTCCCTGAACATTTTTCGGTTATAGACGCTATTTTTGAAACGGAAACACCTATTATTAACGCTATTAAGAGGTACGAAAAAGCCGTTTCTAAACTTTCAATGCAAAATAGTAGAGAAAATCAGGATTTAGAGAAAGCCATTGTTGAGATGGATAGATTATCGGCATGGGATTTTGAAAATAGGGTAAAAGAGGTGCTGACTAAGTTTGGGATTGAGGATATTTGTAAAAGTGTTAACACGTTGTCCGGTGGAGAACGAAAAAAGACGGCAATTGCTAAAACTTTACTTTCNGAAGCCGACCTATTAATATTGGACGAACCGACAAATCATATTGATATAGAGATGATTGANTGGATTGAGGATTATCTCTCGGCAGCAAACATCACGTTGCTCATGGTTACACATGACCGCTACTTTTTAGATAGTGTTTGNAACTCAATNTTAGANTTAGAAAATGGAAATTTGTATCAATATAAGGGTAAATATGATTACTTTTTAGAAAAGAAAACGGCAAGACTTCTCTACGAAGAAGTTCAACAGGAGAAATTGAAGTCGCTGTATGAGAAAGAGTTGGCATGGGTAAAAACATCTCCGCAGGCTAGAACTACAAAAGCAAAAGCAAGAATCAATGCTTTTGAAAAAATTAAAGAGGCGGCTTTAACAAGAACGAAAGATAACAGCTTTTCTCTTTCCGTAAAAGCGGAAAGACTCGGTAATAAAATTCTTGAAATTAACAACTTGGACTTTTCTTATCCCGATTTGCCGCTTATCAAAGATTTTTCCTACGTCTTTAAAAGAGGTGAAAAGTGCGGAATTGTGGGAAAAAACGGAACAGGAAAGAGCTCGCTTCTAAAACTCATTATGGGCGAACTAAAAGCTGACAGGGGAAAAATTACGCCCGGGTTAACCATTAAATTCGGTTATTTTTCGCAAGACACATCATTTTTGGACGATGATAAACGAATTATAGATTTAGTGAAAGAGAAAGCCGAAATTATAAAGACGGAAAACGGGAACTATATTTCTGCTTCGCAGTTTCTTTATAATTTCGGCTTTAGCTATGAACAACAGTACTCCTACTGCGGTGATTTAAGCGGGGGTGAAAAGAGAAAGTTNCACTTACTTATTGTTCTAATGCAAAATCCGAACTTCTTAATCCTTGACGAACCTACCAACGANTTTGATATTGATACGCTCAATATACTTGAAGATTTTTTGACGCAATTTGAGGGCTGTCTCCTAATTGTTAGTCACGACCGATGGTTTATGAATAAATTGGTAGATCATATTTTTGTTTTTGAAGGGAACGGGAAAATTAAAGATTATTACGGCAATTATACCGAATACAAAATTGAAAAAGAGAAACAGAAAAAGATTGAAAAACAAAGAGAAAAAGCAAAAAATANCCACAAGAAGCAAATTTCAAAACCGACTACAAACGTTCAAAAGTTAAATTATAAAGAAAAAAAAGAGNTAAAGACAATAGAAGAGGAAATTGAGAGTTTAGAAAACGAAAAGAAGGATATATTAGAAGAGATGAATAACGGCGGCGGAGAAAGTCTGAATATTTTAAGTCTATCGCGCCGCTACGAAGAAGTTGAGAAGATTCTCGAAGATAAAACGACACGGTGGTTTACATTAAAAGAAAAAGAAGAAATTTAATCGTCTCTTTCACTATGAGAGAAATAAAAATTATAAATAAAGAATGAAATTAGGGATTGATATCGGTTCTACGAGTTTAAAAGGAGTACTTCTGAATGCTAAGAACGAAATACTTTTTAAAAAGTATATGAGACATCATGCTTCGATTATCCCGACTTTGCTTGATTTTCTGGAAGCGATGGAACCAATTATTAAAACGGAAAAGTTCCAAATTGTTTTCACAGGCTCTATCGGAATGGGNATTTCTGAACGCTTGCAGCTGACTTTCGTTCAAGAAGTTATTGCNTCTATTGCTTTCATTCAAGAAAATTATCCGGAAGTTCAAACTTTTATTGATATTGGCGGTGAAGATAGCAAAATGATTTTCTTTTCGGAGAATCGCCAACCGGACATTCGAATGAACGGAAGTTGTGCCGGAGGGACGGGAGCGTTTATAGACCAAATGTCAACGTTGTTAGGCATACCGATGGAAGAGATTGATGAATATGCTGCTAAAGCTGAAACTATATATCCGATAGCATCTCGTTGCGGTGTTTTTGCAAAAACAGACGTCCAAAATTTAGTAGCCAATAATGTAGACCGTCCCACTATTGTCGGTTCGGTTTTTCATTCTCTCGCTCTACAAGTTATCACTTCATTATCGAGAGGATATAAAGTAATACCTCCTCTATTTTTCAGCGGTGGTCCTTTTGCTTATCTACCACATTTGAAGAAAACATTTTTAAAAATTTTACAATTTGATGAAAGTGAAGTCATTAGCTATGAAAATCCGGAGCTTGTTCCGGCTTATGGCGCTGCACTTTCCGCCAATGCAAAGACTCCTTNCACTTCGTTATCTGAATTAAAAGCTCTGATTCAAAAACTTAANGAGCAAAAACTTGATACAACTTCCAATTTACCGGTTCTATTTCATTCAAAAGAAGAATTTGCCNATTGGCAAAAAGAGAAACAGAACTGCCCAATTAAAAAGTGTGAGCCAAACAGAAAAAACGAACACTACTTTTTAGGTATAGATTCCGGTTCTACAACCACTAAAATTGTCATTATCAATGAAAAGAAAGAGATTGTTTACAGCTATTACGATAAAAATGTGGGTGATTCTATAAGCACATTTACGGACGGCATACAAGATTTTCAAAAAGAGATAGCTGACGATGATTTTCATTTTACTTCCGCAGCCGTAACCGGCTACGGAGAAAATTTATTAAAAACCGCTTTTCATTTACCACATGGCATTGTTGAGACTATGGCTCATTATATTGCTGCTCAATACATTACTCCTAATGTAGATTTCATTTTAGACATTGGAGGACAGGACATGAAAGCCATTTTTATCAGCAATGGGAACATTAAAAATATTGAAATCAATGAGGCTTGCTCTTCGGGGTGCGGTTCTTTTATTGACGGCTTTGCGAATATGCTGAATATGAATGTTAGCGATTTTGCTCTATTGGCATGTCAAGCAAAGAGTCCTTGTGATTTAGGCACTCGTTGCACAGTTTTCATGAATTCTAAGGTAAAGCAGGCGTTACGAGAAGGGAACTCGGTCGAAGATGTTGCCGCCGGGCTCTCCTACTCCGTTGTAAAAAATTGTCTTTATAAAGTTTTAAAAATTAAAAGTAATAACGAATTAGGAGAAAATATTGTAGTTCAAGGCGGAACTTTTAAAAATCCTTCTGTTATCAGGAGTTTAGAGTTACTCACAGGGAAAAAAGTCTTCGTTTCCTCCGTTCCCGAACTAATGGGAGCGTATGGTGCCGCCCTCTTCTCACTACAACAATGGGAAGAAAATGAAGAAGTTAAAAGTGACGTTTCTCTAAATGGACTATTAGAAGTTAAAACCTTTACTTCCACATCTTTACATTGTAAAGGGTGTGAAAATCGCTGTACGGTAAAAAAACATATTTTTTCAAATCAAGCTCAATTTTATTCCGGCAACAAATGCGAAAAAGTCTTTTCAAATATGACTTTAGCNGATGAGAAGGGGGAAAATTTCCATGCTATAAAATATCAAATGCTCTTTGGTGAAAAAGGGAAGTTAACAAAGCCTCAGTTTATCATGGGGATTCCTCGCGGATTAATTTTTTACGAAGATTTTCCATTTTGGCACACTCTTTTGACGGCATGTAATATTCAACCTCTTTTATCGGGTGCTACTACTATTGCTCAATACGAAAAAGGNATACAGACAATNATGGCGGACAATATCTGTTTTCCTGCCAAATTGATGCACGGTCATATTATGTATTTGATTAAGAAAAATGTAGATAGAATTTTATATCCCTATATTATTTATGAACGAAAAGAAGATAAAACCGCAGCAAACAGTTACAATTGCCCGATTGTAACAGGTTACTCGGATGTTTTAATTAGTTCGATAGCTACGGAGGAGAATTATCAAATTCCGCTTGACGCTCCGGTTTTGAATTTTAATGACGAGGATTTACTNACGAAAGCACTTTTGCAATATCTATCCCAATTTAATATTGCCAAAACAANGATAAAAGATGCGATAAGCAAAGCTTTAAAAGTTCAAGAACAGTACGAATATTCTTTAAAAGAAACAGTTTCAAAACTTTATAATAAAGCGATAAGAGAGAAGAAAACCGTTATTCTTTTAGCGGGGCGACCTTATCACATAGACCCTTTAATACAACATAAGATTTCCGAAGCCATCGCCGAAATGGGAGCAGTTGTCATTAACGAAGACATTGTACGTTTTTCTCGCGCAGACGACATCTCTCACAAAAGTCTTGTAAACCAATGGGCTTTTCCAAATCGTATCATCAAAGCGGCACGCTGGGTAACCGAACAACCAAGTCACGTTCACTTTGTTCAACTCACCTCCTTCGGCTGCGGTCCTGATGCATTCATCAATGATGAGATAAAAGAGATTTTAGAATCAAAGGGTAAAAGCTATACTCTACTTAAAGTTGATGATGTTAACAATATCGGTTCTTTNAAACTCCGCATTCGTTCACTTTTGGAGAGTCACAAAGTNGAACGGGAGCAACTCTCTTACCCTATGAAAACAACACCGATTTTTGAATTAAAAGATCAGCACCGCACTATTATTGCTCCNTATTTTGCAGAGAATTACTCGGAATTATTNCCCCCTCTCTTCCAATTAATGGGAATGAATCTTGAAATTTTACCTCCTAGTGATGANCAATCCAATAATTTAGGCTTGCAATATGCAAACAATGAAATTTGCTATCCCGCAACTTTGGTTATCGGGGATATTATTAAAGCACTTGAATCTGGNAAGTACGACCCNCACAACATTGCCGTAGCTATAACACAGACAGGCGGNCAGTGCCGTGCATCGAGTTATATTTCGATGATTAAAAGAGCGATTATAGCACGCGGGTTCGACTCCATTCCGGTTGTTGCGGTTTCCTTAGGCAGTGTTATTTTTAACGAACAGCCCGGCTTTCAACTGAAATGGCATAAATTAGCCTCTACCGCCCTATACGCCCTCCTTTTTGTTGATGCTTTATCTAAATTATACTATCCGTCAGCGGTTAGAGAAATTCGAAAAGGAGAAGCGAAAAGAGTTCAACAAAAATATTTAAACTTAGCAAAACCGCTTAT
>JGI24710J26742_10004124_pt1 | contig 12076 bp, 14 predicted proteins | sample BioPla2DNA2_FD_26742 | JGI IMG/M metagenome (IMG submission 26742) | reverse complement strand
GACCGTGTCGATGCGAATCCGCCCATTAAAGATTTGACCACAGCAACCATCGCTTTGGCCACATCCGGCGGTATCGTACCCAAAGGCAATCCCGATCACATCGAATCCTCTTCGGCGTCCAAATACGGCGCCTATGATATTACAGGCGTAGACGATTTGACATCCGAAGGATACGAAACCGCCCACGGCGGCTATGACCCGACCTATGCCAACGACGAACCCGACCGTGTATTGCCGGTAGACGTTCTTCGTAAGATGGAAAAAGAAGGCAAAATCGGGAAACTTTATGACACATTTTTCACAACAGTCGGTAACGGAACCGCGGTTGCGAGTTCGAAGGCCTTTGCAGAAGAATATGCTGCAAAAATGAAAGAAGACGGCGTAGACGCAGTCATCATGACTTCTACCTGAGGCACCTGCACACGTTGCGGTGCAACCATGGTAAAAGAGATTGAGCGTGCAGGCCTGCCTATCGTCCACATCTGTACGGTCGTGCCGATCAGCAAGACCGTTGGAGCGAACCGAATTGTTCCGGCCATTGCGATTCCCCACCCGCTGGGAGATCCCAATATCGACGCAGACGAAGAATTCAAACTGCGCGAGAAGATCGTCCAGACGGCGCTGAACGCTTTGACCACGGAAGTTTCGGAGCAAACCGTATTCGACGTAAAATAGTCGAACCACAGAAAGAGGCGGGGGGCATAATCCGCCTCTTTTCTAAATCCAACAGGAGGGATTATATGACGTATCCGGTAGTAAAAGGCGCAGGTTATCTTTTGTGTCACACACCTGAGATGATTCTGCGCAATGGTACCACACAAACCACCGAGGCTCAGCTGAATCCGAATTCTGAGTATCTCAAGCAAGTACCCGATCACATCCGAACCTATGATCAGGTAGTCAGCTACCTGCCCAATCAGGTTTACATCGGCAATGTTCACCCCGACAAACTCCGTGAAGTACCCCAGCCTTGGAACGAAGAAGGCAAAGAGGTTGAAGGCGCGGAACGTTTCGGCCATTTTGGCGAAATCCTCCCCGAGGACGAGTTCATCGCGTTGATCAAGATCTCTGACGTGTTTGATCTGGTGTTCCTCAATAAGGAGTTCACGGCTTCCGTAAAAGAAAAACTGGAAAAGCACCCCCTGATCGGAGAAGACCTGATCAAGCGTCTGAAAGACGGGGCGGAAGACGAAGTCATTAAAAAACACCTGGATGCCCATGGCGAAGGCCTGTACTACAACGGCGAACTCGTCGGCGTCGTATCGCGCGCACATGATGTAGACGTGAACCTGTCGGCCCATGTCATGTTTGAAAACCTCGTCGTCAAAGCATCCGGTATACTGGCTGCGCTGCACGCGGTGAAAAATTCCGAAATCGATCCGAATGAAATCGAATACGTCATTGAATGCTCGGAAGAAGCCTGCGGCGATATCAATCAGCGCGGCGGCGGCAACTTTGCCAAATCCATTGCGGAATTAGCCGGCCTGAAAAACGCATCCGGATCCGACACGCGCGGATTCTGCGCAGCGCCGACCCATGCTTTGATCCTGGCTTCGTCCCTCGTCCATGCGGGCACCTTCAAGAGCGTGCTGGTTGTAGCGGGCGGATCGACGGCGAAACTCGGCATGAACGGAAAAGACCACGTGAAAAAAGGTCTGCCGATCCTGGAAGATGTCGTTGCCGGATTNGGGGTCGTCATCTCCCAGAACGACGGGGAAAACCCGGTGCTTCGCACCGACATCGTCGGACGGCACACCGTGGGAACCGGTTCTTCGCCGCAGGGCGTAATTTCTGCCCTCGTGCTGAACCCGCTCAAGAAAAACGACCTGAAGATCACCGACATCGACAAATTCTCTGTCGAAATGCAAAACCCCGACATTACGAAGCCTGCAGGCGCCGGCGACGTACCCAGCGCAAACTTCAAGATGATCGGCGCATTGGCGGTTATGCAAAAAGAATTTGAAAAAGCGGATCTGCCGAAATTCATCCAGGAACACGGGATGGAAGGCTGGGCACCCACCCAGGGACACATTCCTTCGGGCGTACCCTATGTCGGATTCGGACGGGAAGATATTCTGGAAGGCAAGATCGACAATGTTATGTTTGTCGGTAAAGGCAGCCTGTTCCTCGGCCGCATGACCAATCAGTTTGACGGCGTATCCATCGTCATGGAGAAAAACAAAGGAACGACAGACAAAGGTACCGCCGGCGTATCCGAAGAAGAAGTCCGTAAAACCGTTGCGGATGCCATGCGCAAATTGGCGGCCAGCTTTGCGGAAACCGAAGGGGAGTGATTCCATGACGGATGTTCAAACCATGGTCAGCAATGTATTCAATGAATTAGCGGATGCATTGGAAACCGGCAATTTTGGTAAGAAAACCCGCGTCGGCGTAACGATCCTGGGTTCCGAACACGGCGTGGAAGAAGTCGTAAAAGGCGCGGAACTTGCGCAACAAAAAGATGCCAGCATCGAAGTTGTCCTCATCGGATCTGAAGTCGACAGCAAACTGACACAGGAAGTTGTGGCAAACGAAGACGAAGGCTACAAACGCATGGAAGAAATGCTGGATGACGGGCGTCTGGATGCCTGCGTCACCATGCACTACAGCTTTCCCATCGGCGTATCCACCGTGGGCCGGGTCACCACGCCTGCGGCAGGAAAAGACATGATTGTGGCTACCACTACGGGCACCTCTGCCACCAATCGTACCGAGGGAATGGTATTAAACGCACTGTACGGTATTGCTACGGCCAAGTCTATGGGGATTGCAGAGCCCACACTCGGCCTGTTGAATGTAGACAATATCCGCCAGGTGGAACGCGTGCTGAAAGATCTGCAGAAAAACGGCTATCCACTGCATTTTGCCGAGTCCAATCGCGCGGACGGCGGTGCGGTAATGCGCGGCAACGACCTTCTGCAGGGCGTGCCCGATGTTATGGTGCAGGACACCTTGACCGGCAATGTGCTGATGAAGATGTTCTCGTCGTTTATGACCGGCGGCGGCTATGAAGCCACCGGCTACGGCTACGGCCCCGGCGTCGGCGCCGACTACGACCGTATCGTGCTGATTATCTCCCGCGCCAGCGGTGCACCGGTGATTGCCAATGCCATCAGCTATGGCGGATTGGTCGCGCGCGGCAAACTGCCGCAGCTGGCAAGAGAAGAAGTGGTAGCAGCGAAAAAAGCCGGCCTGGATGATCTCATCGCAGAGCTCACCAAAGACAAGGCAAAAGAAGCGGAAGAAGAAGTCACGGCACCGGCGGCTGAAACCGTCACCGAAACCATCGCAGGGATCGACATTTTGGAACTGGAAGACGCGGTAAAAGCGCTTTGGAAAGAAGGCATTTACGCAGAATCCGGTATGGGATGCACCGGCCCCATCGTTATGGTCAACGAAGCAAAACGGGCCGATGCGGTATCCGCTCTGGCCAAAGCCGGCTATATCGAAGGCGACGCAACCGAAGTCTGCTAAGGCAGTGCTTTGCAAATGCGAGTAGCACAAAAGGAGTCATCGAAAACCCGATGACTCCTTTTTTATAGCGGAAAACGCGCTGCCTGGCCCGACATAACAACCCAATATCGGTTATACTGTATACAATACATTGTAGGAGAAGCATCCATGTCCGAACAAAACAACCGCAATTATCTGATCGCCGTCACCCTGATGCTCTTATCCGGCACCGGCTTTGCCACGATGAACCTTTTTATCCGGCTGGCGGGCGATCTGCCGTCCATGCAGAAGACCTTCTTTCGCAACGCCGTCGTGTTTGTCGTTGCGCTGTTTGTCGTGCTGCGGGAGAACCGCGGACGCAAGAAGTGGATTCGCACAAAGAGTGAAGGCTTCTGGCTGCTTGTCCGCTCCCTGTTTGGCCTGATCGGTGTATTGGCTAATTTCTACGCGGTCGACCGCATTCCCATTGCCAATGCATCGGTACTGAACAAACTCTCTCCCTTTTTCACCATCATTTTTGCGGCGCTCTTTTTACGGGAAAAGGTAAACAAAATTCAGATCGCCAGCATCCTGATCGCATTTGCCGGTGTGCTGATCCTTTCCCGGCCGGATGTCAGTGCCATGGCGCAGCTGTTTCCCACACTCATCGGTGTATTGGGGGGCCTTGCGGCGGGCGCTGCGTACACCACCATCCGCCATATGGCCAAACAGGGAACCGACGGTTCTTTGATCGTGCTGTTCTTCTCAGCCTTCTCCTGTGTGGCACTGTTACCGAATCTGCTGTTTAATTATCATCCTATGACCCCGTGGCAGTGGCTGTGTATGTTTTTATTGGGGATCGGTGCCATGGTCGGGCAATACGGCATCACCTTTGCCTACAAATACGCCCCGCCGGCAAAAATCTCCATCTTCGACTACTTTAACGTTATTATTACCACCTTGCTCGGCATCTTCGTTTTGAACCAGTATCCCACAAAAAATACGATCATCGGCGCCGCCGTTGTGTTCAGTGCCTTTTTGCTGATGTATCTGTACAATCAGAGAGAATATGTAAAAAGTAAGAAAAATGCAGGTTAAGTTTTGCTGCCAAACGCTAAGAGGCCCAAGGAACCGCTAAATACAGCGGTTCTTTTTGTTGTATAAAACATTCGCAGTTTGACCTTGCTTCAAAAAGCGTGACATAATGAAAGGCAGGAGGGCGGAGGATGAAAACTATTGTTATGTATAACTCCCAGACCGGATTTACCGAACGCTACGCGAAGTGGATCGCTGAAGAGACGGGCGCAGACTGCGTTTCGTTTGCGGAAGGAAAGAATCGGGATTTACAGAAATTTGATGCGATTGTGTTTGGCGGTTGGGCAAAAGCGGGTACCATCACGAAATTGCCGTGGCTAAAAGAGCAGATGCGGAAGCAACCGAACAAAAAGTATATTGCCTTTTGTGTGGGGGCAAGCCCTATCGACAATCCCGATGTCAAAACAGCCATGCAGAATCTGTTTACGGAAGAAGAGCACAAACTGGTGCAGGTTTTCTACTGTCCGGGCGGGATCAATTATGAAAAAATGACGCCGGCAACCTATCTTATTATGAAAGTTTTCGCAAAAATGATGCAAAGTAAAAAAGGACAGGAAGAGGCAGGCGCCATGCTGTCTTCTTCCTATGATATTTCCGATAAAAAATACATCGCTCCGATTATCGCCTGCCTGGAAGAAGCGGCCGGTTAGCGGAGCCGGGTACAGGATGTAAGAAAAGGAGGGGTTGCAATTGCAGATTGTTTTGATACTGATTGCCCTTGCGATTTTGGTATTGTTTGTCATTCTAATCGGGAGAACGCAGGGAACGGGGAAAAAAGCCCTGCTCATTCTGGCGCTTGTTGTGCTGGTGTTGTTTATCGCTTTTCGCTTTCTCTTCCCGATGCAGGCGGCACCCGCGCCAAGAGGAGAAAAAAGCGTGCAGACAGATACGGTCTACTACCGCCATGCTTCGGCCTATCCCGAGATGCATACGGGGAACAATGAAAGAGAGATCCCCGTCCATGTCTGGTATCCCGAAGGGGCAAAGGAACAGGAGCACCCGCTGCTCCTGTTTTCCCATGGCGCGTTTGGCGTGGGGTTCTCCAATGAAACGCTGTTTCTGGAACTGGCCTCCCGCGGCTATATTGTCTTCAGTCTGGACCATCCCCATCATTCTTTTAAAAGCACATTATCCGACGGCGAAACGGTGTATGCTGACAGAACCTTTATCCAAAGTGTGATGGCAAACCCAGGGGACAAAGACCTGGCCACCAATTGGGATGACTTGCGCAGCTGGTCTCTCATCCGGATGGAAGATCTATCTTTCGTGCTGGATAAACTGCTGGATGCAGAAGCGGACAATCGCTACGAAGGCTGTATCGACACCGAACGAATCGTTGTATCCGGTCATTCGCTGGGTGGTTCGGCCGCTTTGGGAATGGGTCGGCTCAAACCGGCGGACATAAACGCGGTGGTCGTATTGGAAGCGCCCTTTGCGCAGGATATTACCGGCATAGCGGGCGACGAATATGTTTTCACCGAAGAGGCGTATCCGTTGCCTTTGCTGCATGTGTATTCGGATGCTTTGTACGGCAAATGGGGCGATATTGCAACCTATGCGATGAACGAACGCTTGTATGAAAGCGACGACCCCAAATATGTAACGGAACATATAGCCGGTGTCGGGCATATGGGTTTAACGGATATGTCCTTGCTTTCACCGATCCTCACCAATTGGGTCGACGGCGGGCTGAATACGCGTAAAGCGCCTGAAACTCTACTGGAACTGAACGGGATCGTACTGGCTTTTCTGGAAATATACAATCCATAAGAAAAACTGAAGCCCTGCCACGGGACACCCTGCTTTGTACTTGTATTGGGTATCTATATCTACTTTGACTACGGCGTTCTTTCCCCGAAAGACCGCGCAATCCTGATCCAACGCATTTACCGTGCCTTAAAACCCGGTGGGGCATTTGTGCTGGATGTATTGCACCAAAACTACCGCCTGCACTTTTTTGAAGGGGTACAAACCCCTGATATGGGAGACTTTTTCACCAAAGACAAGCACACCGTCAGCAAAACCTCGCTGTACTATCCCGAAACAAAAAACCTGTTGGAACAATACGATATCCGCACCGATACAGAGACAAAAAGCTGGTATGTCTGGAACACGCTCTTTACGCAAAAAAGCATCCGAACCGAGCTGGCGCCGTTTTCTGAAGTGGAGTACTTCGCAGATTTGACCGGAACACCTTACGATACAGACGGCACGGATTTTGCCGTCATAGCACAAAAAAGATAGCGGTACCCCGCTTGCAGTCGGGGTGCCGCTATCTTCGTTTAACAGGGATTGTCAAAAAGGTTTACTGCGGAGTAAAAGGACTTAAAAACAAAGAGCCGTCTTTTCCGCTTTCACCAATGGTGTAATGGTGTGCAATACCGGCTTCGTCGGTAAAAGAGATCCCGTAATTGGGAATTGTGCCCAAAAAGGACAGATTCGCAAACAGCGGGCGCTGTGGGGAAAGATCCCCCGCAAGATAAACTTCCTGCGAAGAAAAAAGGATATTGCCGTCTTCGTCTGCTTCCACAAATTCGAGTTCCAGGACCTGAAAATTTTGCAGGGTTTCATTCGGCAAAAAGGCAATTTTGGATTCCGACATTGCATCGGGCGCAATATACTCCTCAAATTCCGGAACCGATTCGTTTACCTTCTCTGCCCATTCAACTGAAAGAGCCGGGGCGGTTTCCGCTGTCGTTTCCGTTTTATCGGCTATATCTTCTGTTGTTTCCGTAGGATCTGCCGGGGGTTCTGTTTCTTCCGGCTTTTCGCTTTGTTCCGCTTCGGATTCCGGTTCCGTTTCATCTTCTGTTGTGTCTTCAGTGATTTCTTCTGTCACTTCTTCCGGATTTTCTGTGGTTATTATTTCTGTCTCTCCCGATCGGGCGGTTCCGTTACAGGCGGAAAGGGCAAATACCAAAACCCATAGCAATACAAGCATAGGTACTTTTCTCATCGGACACCTCCTATATGCATGTTCTTATCGCTTCTGTTTCCCACAATGTATCACTTGGTTTTGCTGAAAGCAAGCAAAAAGGCTTTCGATTTATTCGTAGCCTGTAATAGATGAAATACATGAGGTCATGGAAAGAACGAATCCAAGTAGGCGCCTCATTCCGCTATACTTAAGTGGAAAGAAGGAGATGCGATGGTATACATAGGACTGGATATCGGATCAACCGCCACAAAAACGGCTGTATTGAATGCAGAGAAAACGAGCGTGCTTTGGACGGACGCAATCCCCACCGGCTGGGACAGCCGCCAAACGGCCCAGCAGATCCGGGAGGATATGCACAAAAACGGCTACGACCCAGACGATGCCGTTTACACCGCGACCGGTTACGGCCGCGTATCGGTCGACTTTGCCGACCGCGTGCTGACAGAGATCACCTGTCACGCCAAAGGCGCCAGTTTTCTGTTCGGTCAGGACGCAACGGTCATTGACATTGGCGGGCAGGACACAAAAATTATCACGATGAAAAACGGGCAGGTGCTGGATTTTATGATGAACGACAAGTGTTCTGCAGGCACCGGGCGGTTTTTGGAGATCATGGCTGCCACCCTGGGAGTGGGGCTGGATGAAATGTTTGCACTGGCAAAAACCGGCAACGAAGTCCAGATAAGTTCCATGTGCACGGTATTTGCCGAATCGGAAGTGATCTCCCTGATCGGAAAAGGCACGCCGAAAGCAGACATTGCCCGCGGCGTGATCGCCTCGATCGTCAATAAAGTCGTCACACAAACAGCGAAACACCGCGTAGCCGGGACGCAATATTTTCTTACCGGAGGATTCTCCGTCAGTGCGTACATGGTCCAGGCGCTGGAAGATAAGCTGAAGGCACCCGTAAGTACCCATCCGCAGGCGCGTTTTGCCGGTGCCATCGGTGCAGCACTGCTGGGAAGCAAACCGAATGCAGAGAAATGAGCGGCTTGAAAAGCTGGACTACGCCCGCGAACAGGCCTATGTAACGGTTCTGGAATATGCCGCAAACGGAAAGCTGGTTGCGGGAACGCTGGGACCCGTACCGGCCGATGTGATCCGGGCTGCCGGCGGCTGGACGGTACCGCTTTTGAGTCAGGACGATACGACGCTTTCCTATTGCAATGTACCGAAACTGTGCGATCCCGCTGCAGCGACGATCGGCTATGCAAAAAGCGGAAAATGCCCGCTGATCTACGCGGCAAACCCGGTTTTGATTCATACCGGCTGTGCACACAGGATGCAGATTGCGGAATGTCTGGGGGATAAAACCATCCTTCTGTACGAAAAGGAAGACGCGGACTGGGAAGAAAAACTGTGCAGGGTGATCGGCTTTCATCCGTCGGACGCAGCGCTGCAAAAAGAGAAACAGCAAACGATCCGCCTGCATACGCTGCACAGAAAACTGCGGGATGCCGTGAAAAAAAAGAGCCTGTCTTTGGAAGACTGGGTCACTGTAACCGACGGGGTGCGTTTTTTGCCCGACCGCAAGGAACAGGAGGAAATGCTTTCTTACTTTGTGGACGAAATGAAGGCAATAAAGGGGACGGATCTTTCTATCCCGATCGGCATCAGTACCTTGTACGGCACAGATCCGGCCTTGCAGAAGGAACTGGACAAAGCGCCCTATGGCTACGACATCCGGTATGTCGGGTGTGAAGCACCGGCGGAAGAAACGGTTGACTGCGTCCCGCTGGTTATGACAAACTGCGCCTGCAGCCAGGCAAAAGGCAGCATTACCCTTGGTCAAACGGGGCCCGCATTACGGGCTCATTTGATAAATATGCTACATAAAGGAGAACAAGATGACAGTAGACAATCACAAAATGTGGAATGAACTGGACATGGATGTGGAAATGCACGATCTTCTGTGCGAAGCACTGCCCGTTGCGTTTGGCGATGTGTATTTAAGCCAGGAGAACCGTCCGGAAGGGATGGACTTTTTCAATATGGTCGTGGCAGACATCCACGGCATACGACCGGCCGAGCTCATTAAGCACCAGGAAGCCGGCGGCAAAGTCGTAGGAACCTTCTGCATTCACGTGCCGGATGAAATTGCGGTTGCAGGCGGTGCAATCTCCACGGGACTCTGCAGCGGATCGCAGTTTTGGGTGCCAGGCGGCGAGAAATATGTGCCCACGGCAACCTGCCCGCTTATTAAGGCATCGCTGGGCGCGCGTTTTGACCGTACCTGCCCGTTTTTCCGTATCGCGGATCTGTTTATCGGTGAAACCACCTGCGACGGGAAAAAGAAAGCCTGGGAAATTCTGGCAGAGGATGCACCCATGCATATAATGGATCTGCCGCAAATGAAACGGGAAAAAGACCTTCTGCACTGGCGGGATGAAATACTGGGTTACAAAGACAAAATCGAAGAGCTCACAGGCAATCAAGTAACGGAAGAATCGTTGCATGATGCCATTGTACTGATCAACAACAAAAGAAGAGCCCTGCAGCGGCTCAATGCATTCAGAAAAGAAGAAAAACTGCCCATCAGCGGCAAAGACGTTTTGCTGGTACAACAGATCGCTTTTTATGATGATCCGGCGCGTTTTGCCCAGATGACAAATGCGCTTTCCGACGAACTGGAACAGCGTGTAAAAGACGGGGTATCCGTATTCCCGGAAGGCACCAAACGCATCCTGCTTTCGGGTACGCCGCTTTCCATCCCGAACTGGAAAGTACACCATATTGTAGAAACCAGCGGCGCGGCGGTTGTCGGAGAAGAAATGTGCACCGGCTCCCGCTATTATGAAGGTCTGGTAGATGAAGAACCGACCGATATGGAAGGCATGATCAACGCACTCAACGAACGCTATATGGACATTCATTGCGCCTGCTTTACCCCCAATACTGAACGGATTGACGATATTATACGCCTGGCTAAAGAATGGAACGTCGACGGTGTGATCGATGTGAATCTCAAATTCTGCGGAATTTACGATATTGAAGGATATACCGTAGAACGCGCTTTGCAGGAAGCCGGCATACCCGTACTCGGGATCGAAACCGACTACACCGATGAAGACGCCGAGCAATTACGCACCCGTATCGGAGCCTTTATTGAAATGATCGGCGAAAAATAAGATGAAAAAAACGTGGCTGCTGTTTCACGATGTCCGGAGTGCAATGCAATTGCATACCGTTTTGCGGACCGAAGGGATGAAAATATCCATCGCTCCGACCCCCAGAGAAGCGGCAAAGTGCTGTGGCGTCAGTATCTTGCTGGCAGATGCCAAAGACACCGACCGGGCTTTGCAAATGGCGGAAGAAGCAGGAATTCAGCTGCGAGGCGTCCACACGATGGACGCAGACTTCAATCCGGGCAGGGACCGCTACTGCTGAAAAACTCCGCGCGTTTTGCGCGGGGTTTTTACGTCCATGCCCGTAGTTAAAGTTACTTTACCAAACGCAATCTATTTGTTTCAGGGCTGGAATTGGATATAATGATTCCGTACCGAAACAGAGGGGGGGAAGTCGCTTGTTCTCGAAACGATTCGCCAAGGAAATCGAAAAAGCCGTACATATTATCGAACTGATCATTGCCTGTATCATTATCATTGGCATTTTGCTGGGCCTGGTGCAGCTGCTGCGCTATTTTTTGCTCATACTGANAGCCCCGCCGGATGANTCCTACAATCTGATTCAGTCCTTTTTGGGACTGGCACTGCTATTGATCGTAGGTGCCGAGCTTATTCATATGATTCTGTATCATTCCACAGAAGCCCTGCTGGAACTCATCCTGTTTGTGATCGCAAGAAAGATGCTGATCTACTCCACCAATGTAGTCGATCTGATCTTTGGTACGATCGCCATTGCCATTATGTTTTTCACCATGAAATTCCTCGTCGGCTCAGACGGTGAATCCATGCTGAAAAACGACCGGGCGGATGAACTGTCCTCCTTAATGCATCTGCTGAAACGGCAAAAAAAGGCAGAAGAACCGAAAGAAGAAAGCCATGAACCAAGCGATAATCCATAATAAAACGAAAGGTAAAACCCTGTCTCTTATCGGCGGCCCCATGGGTGTCGGAAAAACGACAGTCGGGCAGCGGCTAAAGAAAACACTGCCCGACTGCGTACTCCTGGACGGCGATGCCCTCTGGGACGCCGATCCCTTTCATGTAACAGAAGAAACCAAAGCCATGGTCCTGCGAAACAGCCTCTTCGTACTGAATGAATTTCTGCATGGCACAGCTTTGATATTTGGGGCGCCGATTGCTTATCTTCTCATCAACTTTCTTGCCTTTGCCAAATATGAAGGAGACGGAAACAATGCTTGGAAATTCTACCTTGTGCCAATATCGGCAATAGCACTCAGCTTCTTAGTGATTTTCTTGGCATCATAAGGAAAAATTATGCCTATTGTCGCATAGCCCCAGCCAATAGTATCCAATGCGAGCTTGCTCAAATTGCAGAAACTTTTGGCAAGGGCGAGGTAAAATAGACGGTCATAAGTGAACGGCAGCTTGCAATAGGCGTTTCCACTTTGCTTGATTGAGTCCACCTAAATGATTCCATTTATAGGCAGGAGAAGGTGTCATAACATCTTCTCCTTTTCTATTATCC
>JGI24710J26742_10004120_pt1 | contig 12088 bp, 2 predicted proteins | sample BioPla2DNA2_FD_26742 | JGI IMG/M metagenome (IMG submission 26742) | reverse complement strand
TATACTTGCGTTGAGAGAAGAGTATGGTCAAAATCAAGCCTTTCAACTCTTGCTCTGGTAATTTCATATCTTAAAGTAGCAATACTATCGTCCAACCTATAGTTATTGTGACTTTCCATACGCGCTACTACCAAGTACTCTCCAATATTATATGGTCTATTCACCGTGAATTGCATATCGCCGTTAACACCCTTATAGTAATACATAATGTGCCTTTCTATTTCCTCCCTATAGGGAGCATCAACTGCAGCTAAAGAACTAGGTTTGATTCTTGCTATCGGCTCAATTCTTTGTCCATATGACACAATATACTTGTCTATAGGTGCGGTTCCTTGGTAAAACTGAATTTCTAACACTTTCTTTGTTATGACCAGATTATAAGTGATATGACCAGTATAATTGTGATCGCTTATCGTTGCGTTAAAAACATATATTCCTACATCTTTCATATTGTACATGCTATCCTCAAAGTCTTGATTCAGTACAGTTAAATTAGCAGGACTTGTTACAAATCTNGGTCGCTTTATTTGGTCTCCATAAACAAATTCTGTATCAAAAGCCTGGATTGAGGCATTTGCCTTTGTTACAGATACCGTAACAGAGCCTTCAAAAACCTCATAGTTTTTAGTATCAACTGGAATAAAAACAAATCCAATATTTGTATAATTCCCTACAGGGCCAAGCATAAGATCTGGATTCTTATACCTAAATATTCCTGCAACTGGCTCTTTGCCACTTACATATACTATTTTTCCACCTAGCAATGAACTCTTATTTAGTGCTTGATTATATTCAATGGCAGACGCGTTTGGCATAACACTCTCACTTAATTTTATATTTGCTTTTACAATTTGAAACCCATCTAAAACACTTCTACCTTCATAATTTTCGTCATGAATTGTTGCAATGATCTTATACATACCCACTTCTGTGGCGTTGGTAACTGTTAATCCATCTTGCTCTATCGAGTATCTAACATTTATGTTGAGNGCTGGATCCGTTGCAATCAATGGTAATTGAGGTAAACCATTATATTCCATACTTGTCAGTACGAAATGAATACTCGCTCTTCTTTTCTTAACCGTAATTTCACTGGAGAATGTAAGTGGTGCGTAGTTTTTGTTCGTTGGCTCAAAACGAATCTGAACGGTTTGAACTCCTACTGGCGGCGTTAAATCGGGATCAACAAAAACAAATTGTCCCACAACTCTAATTGCTTCCATATCAGCACTAATTACTTCACCACCACTAAAGCCCGCCGAATTTAGTTTTGTACCGTATTCTAATGCATCAATTTGCGGAGAGACATTTAACTCTAATGCTATTTGATTTATCGTCAACATAACTTCTTTTGCACCAAAGTAGTTTTGATGATTAATTGAAAATCTAATTCTGTATCTGCCAACATTTGTTGGTTTTGTCAGTAGTGGTAATGACTCTCCAATAAGATAGTATGACACATTACAATTATTTACTGACAAGCCGTTTCCTATCTCAGGTTCGACTGCGTAACTCTGACCATACCTAAACACATATGACTCGTTAAGCGCTAGGGATAGCTCCTTTTTAAGTATAGTGTATGGCACTATCTTTCTTGCGCTAAAATACATATCTTCTGCATCAATTGAAACTTCTAACCAATAATTACCTGCATTTCTCGGTGGAAGATAACCTAAGTCAATCGTCTTATCCTGTGACCAATACTTATATTCGATTACAGACCCTGTTGTTAATAATGCGTTATCATAAAACTGACCGAAGCTCGCTTTTGCAGTAGGTTGATTATCTGCATAAACGCGTNTAGTATGATTTATCGACATAAACTCTGTGATATCGTTATTTATCACTTCATAACTGAAAGTATGTTGTCCTGCATACCAAATATCATTAATTTCAACTGTTACACTGTACATGCCTGGAGTTAATGCGGTAGATGTAAAATCAGTAACTTTTTCGCCCGCAAAATTGTGAATATCTGAAATAAACAATTTGTTTTCATCTATAATAATTTCCGTATCACTTACTCGTATGTTAAAATCACTAATTTTTGTCATTTCTCCGTCATAACATTTCCTAATACGTGTTGCTTCAAAGCTACTACTTCCAACAAGCTTATACACTCTTACTGAGAACTCAACAATCAATTCATTATAATTAGNATTAGTAAGCTTAAACTTGATTGTAGCTATTCCATTTGAATTTCTTAAGTATTTTCCACCTGTAAAAGTATCATAGTAATAATCTTCGGATAAACTGAAACTGTTAATATCTTCAATAGCACTATATTGTTCCGCTATTTCAATTTTAGGATTGACTACAAGATTTGAATTATGCGCGTTGTTCACAATAAAATTAATATTTAGCGATTCTTCTGGGGCGAAAAAATCAATCTCCTCGCCCGCATATATAGTTATGTTCGAGGCTTCCATGTTGATTTGCATGTCAGCCTTATGAATATAGGGTACAATAACAGAACCTTCGTAAATGTTGTAAGTTGAAAGGTCTGTAGGAATAATCCTATATCTGGCGACACCTCCAACATCTATGATCTCATTATTGTCAACCCATTCCCAAACTCCGACATCTTCACTTAAAGGAACACCATCAATCATGGGGGTAATTGACAATTCTGTATCATATAATTTTGTGCCATAAGGATAACTTATATCGTATCCGTTTACATCTTGTATGGTGACAACCTCAACCGAAGTCACATTTAAATCCAAACCAATAACCTTCACATCCACTTCGAATAAGATGCTTTTATAACTAAGCGATTCATTTGGAATAAAATGGATTAAAACCTTATGAATGTTAGCCTCATTCATAACGTTTGACGAATCAAATTGAAAACTACCTTGAACTTTTATCGTATTATCTATTGGATTAACCACGTGTCCAGTATTTGGAATAATATCCCCATTGACTAGGGTATCCCCCTTGTTAACATCTCTAATACGAGGCGGGCTTTCTATTAACGGTTCAGCCATAGTTATTTTAAAACTTCTCGCAGTTGTTGTTCCTACGTAATTATTATCCTCCACTATCTTAACTACTAAACTATAGACTCCTACATCCTTCGGATCTTCAACTACTCCGTTGTATTGATATGTCAGTTTAATTCTGCCGTATCCAGGGATTATATTCGCAGCTTCCGCAATAATAGCTCTTGCCCCTTGACGACTTCCAGAATAAATTTTATTTAATGACTGCTCTTCAATTTGGATAAACTCACTAATGTCCCTTTTTGTTATACTTATGGACATCTCTTTTTCCACTGCAAGAAAGTTTGTATTAATCGTTTCATCCGGTGTAAAACGAACAACAACAGAATAAGAACTGCCAGCCGTACATAAAGGAGAAGTTATGTCAGTTTCAATCGACCATGTTCCTCTATTGCTTAAAACCTCTCCTGTGGTTGCAAATCTAACTTCTCCTGTCCCTTCTTTGAATAATACATTTTCTTTTTCTGTACTAAATTCTATTTTTTCTGTAGTAGGCGTACTAACAATTGTCAATTTTGCTTTCTTAATTTCATATTCAGTTTCGCCTATACCTTCATAATTTTCACTCTCTAATACAATCCTTACTTTATATAATCCCGACTGAGTTGGTGCGACCGTATTAACAAAATCCCCGCTATCTTCATATTGTTTATAATATATTGTTGCATTTTGTATATCCGCAGGTAACGAGATGTTAGTAAGAGGCTGCGTAAATCCAGTATAAGTTGTTACATACCTACTTTGAAGGCTTGTTTGGAAGTATTCTGAAACAGATCTCTTAGCAACAATTAACTGTTCCCCTGTTATTATTTTATTATATCCATTTTCTGAAAACCTTATCTCCAGATCATATACACCTGCATTATTTATATCTAAATTGGATGAAAATTCGGGTTGAATGCCAGCGCTTGATAGATATCGGTAAAACACTGTATATTGTACTGATTGATGATTTTCTTCAGCAACGTATTCGTTTCCATATTCATCCAAATGCATAATTAAAACCTTGTTGAATATAAGCTCAACAGGTAAAACACGAGGAGCATTGGGGTCTAAAACCACGGGAACATATGTTTGTTCTAGATTTCTAATTTCTTTTATTGATGGTTTTATGTAAAAATTAATGTTAGTTTCTTGTGCTTTATAGTTTGCTGCAACTAACTGCACATTTGCTCTGTATTTCCCTACCTTCTTAGGTAAAACATTCATTTCCAACCCATTATGGTCATAATATCTGATTCTAAAACCTTCGATATCATTTACAATAAAGTCTCTGACATTAGTTCCTGGTACAAATGAATAGTTAGGGATAAGTTCTTGAGGTAATCCTGTATATTCTTTTTCAACATCTGTCGTATCAATAGTAACTGGAGATTTAGTAATTTCTACAGTTACTGACTTAAATCCTCTAAATTTCTCTACAGAGTTATCTATAGAAACCTTTACATTATAGATTCCAACTTGAGTAGGAGGCAATCCATCAACAGTAAAATACTCATAAACTAATGGCAATGATACTCCAAGATTTTCTGGATCTAATACCGTTGCCATAATCGCTTTAGGACCGCCAGTAAATACATATTGTGTATTATCTGCTACTGAAATTACTAGCGTCTTTTTCAAAACGTTTATGGCTAATGGAAAAACTATAGGTTTAAAATTATTATACAGCAATGTACTCCCCGCTCTGGGTATAAACTTGACTAAAAAACTGTCAGTAGACCCTACTTCTGGCATTAGTTCCTCATCAACAAATGAAAAGCTACCAGAAATGCTAATTGTGTTTGTTCGATTTTGTACCAATATTTGTGAAAAAACATAATCACCTAAACACTGACCATATTCTATACTTGGCAAATTAGGTTGCGTATAATACAAGTCTGCTTTAATGACATAAAAATCTTCAAAAACACTTCCAATATAATTGTTACCCAAAGGCCTGACTAACATATAATATCTTCCGCTTTCCGTAGTGCTAGAAATGCGAGGAAGTCGAACATAGTTCTCATATCCATCCATGTAACTTTCACCGCTTTGAAGAACATAACCATCATTTGGTTTATCTTTAAAGTAAAGATATTCTAATTGAATATTAGTAACTATCTCCTCAGTATCTGTTGTTTTTACTATTGTTGTCGGCCGAGAATACAATGAGCCATATTCGTAAACAACACCAATAGGAAGATTTAATGGCGAGCCACTATCATACTCCTCTATTTCAATACTTCTTTTAACATCCGCTGGAAATGATATTGTTATTTCTCTACTAATTACGTTAATTTGAGCATATAGGTCATTTAGAGGCAGATATTGACGTAAGTACTCTCCAANCGGATTTAATGAATATCTTACNTTGTGNGTNCCCCCATTATAAACCGTTTGATTATTTGTAATTAAATTCAGTGAATAATGAACATTGCGTTCTAATATTTTTCCGTTAGAAACAATATCACCTACAAAATCTGAATTTAACAATTTTTGCCCGTATGTGATACTGCTCATATAGATATTGTCAACATTAGCCCTTGCTCTAGCTACAACAATATCTGTAGAAAACGAAACTATTCCAAAATTATTATTGGGTATAAATTCGGCGCCTATGTACTCCCCTGCTTCCCAATAAAGCGTCACTGCATGTGGGATTACTCTATTTGTCATATTGCCGGTCCCATAGTTAACATCTAAAATTCTTTGTCCATTCACATCGAAATAAGCTTGTGACTGACTTGCTTGTCTCAAATAATATTCCGTTTCAGATTCAAAATAAAACCTACCTTGGATCTCTTTCGTTACGTTGTTACGATATTTGTAAGACGCGCTAGTACTTAAGCCTTGCAACATAATCGGCAGACCGGCTGCTAGCGTTTGACCATATTCTAAATGACCAATTACTCCCTTTGGCGTACCATCGTAGTCAACAACGGAGTATGTCCGCTTGAATTGAGGCAGATTTACAGTTAAAAGATTTCCAAGAGGAGTGCCTTGCTCTATAACAAATATTGCGTATAATCCTCCTGAATAATTTTGGTTTTCAATTGTTATCTCGGCAATATGCCAACCTGCAGATAACATATCACTAAGCAAAACACCAGGAATGGTCTGGGTAACCCAATCTCCAAACGGATCTAAAAACTGTCCATTTTCATCCCTATATTTAGAGAAGGAATGATTTACATATAAGCCAGTAATTTCTTCAAATATTTCGTTTTCATAAACGCCAAACTTATAAGATGGTGCTTCTAAGTATCCGTATATGAATGTAAATTTATGATCAAACTGATACTGACCTAAAAGTTCAGTTGTCGGAAGTTCTTCATAAACATAATCTCCCAATCCTAGTTCCCCTTCAGGAGCAATTGGATAAACATTTAATTCTTTCTTATCAATTATAAAATCTTGATACACAGACACATCATTTTCATAGTTTGAGCTAGTTTTATCGATATCAATCTTCGCTTGATAATTTCCCGCTGATTCAGGTTTCCCCTGAAGTGGGATTCCTGTCGTTTTATCCACATAGGTTATGATAAATGGCACATTAAATTCTTCTATGGTTTTGTCAACATCCAAATAAGCCTTTGCCGTCAGTCCTTGTGGCTCTTCGTTGTATACTTTTCTAATTGTTGAATAGTCAACATCAATGTAAGCCTTTGCATGCTTTATTTCTATATTCATCTCAATTAACTGAGTTTCATAATTCTTACTATGACTTTTCCCTGGTTTCAACGTATACTCAAAAACAGGACCGACAGGATTAACCATCACCCTATCATAGTATCTAGAAAATACTGTATCCCAGTTGTCATTCATTATTTCATTGGTCACACCAGCAATTACTTCAATTGGATGAAAACGTACCGTAATAGGCATAGATGAACTGACTTGAGGCTTGTTATATGTTTCTGTTCCATGTTGTGGTGATGTTATCTCAAAATATCCATACACCCCTGCTGATGATAAAAAATAGTTTTCTGAAGCATATTCAAACCCTGGATCTGTAATTGGCGAACCATTTTCATACGAACTCCCAAACATAAGTTGATTTAAACTGTCCCCATAAAACAATGTGTTTTTAGTATGGAGGTCAAAAACATTTGGAGTAGCTTTCTTAATTTCAAAAATATTTACACTTTCCCCGAATAAATTGGTGTCGCCAGACACATCAACTGTTGCCTTATAGACATATTTCCCAGCATCTATAAAACCTATGTTTTTCCCAAATTCTGGCATAAACCCTTCTGCGGTGTATACTTTGTAACCTGTCACAGGCGTAAGCTCTCTTCTTTTTAAAGTGTATAAACGCGTTCCAGAGTCACCATTCAATCCCGGTATAAAGGCAATGTTTGATACTCTCGTATTTGCTAGCAAATCATAATCATTTGGAACGTGGTATTCAGTCCCTTTGTAATTAATGTATCCACCCGTTGTGGTAACTATTTGTCCATTATTTACAGTCGTAGCAATATACACTTGGTATTCATGATGCTCATAATAAGTAATATCAATGTCCGGCTGTCTTTCTGGAAAAGTTTTTACCCCTGTATTCGGGTCATAAGGGAAGTAGGCTTCAAAAAAACTATCTAAGGCAACTATATTTCCATTTCCCATTTGGTCCTTCGAATAAGTAAAGTCTGTTGTAATCAAGCCCAAATCAACTCTTTTATTAAAAAACATTGTAACCATTCCAGAACTTTGTCCGCTATTCCAAATTTCATCGTTTGTAAAGAATGTAATTTCATAGATGCGAGCATTATCACGACCTAACTTAAATGTTGGAGAATCTGAAACCATACCTTCCATTGCAGGTTGGTTACTATACATAACTAGCCTGTAGTTATTGTAAGCAGCTACAGGCATCGTAAGTCGTAACGTTACAGGTATATCACGCTTTGATGGTTCTACTCTTTTCTGAACTACCCCATCCCCAGATGTAACGCTCTCTGCAGCAGTACATGTCCATTTTTGTGTTTCATCATCTTTTTCATGCCACTTCTCACCCAAGAAAATGGTTACATTACCAATAACTGAAACATAGTCAGAAATAAACGCTGTCGTACCATACATTAGGTTAAACCCTACTTCCTGTGTTGTATCGTCCACTCTCACAGTTTGGTTATTGCCCCTGTGATATATCATAGGGGAAGAAACGTTTCCTGCCCTGTCTACTGCAACAAGGACTAATGTGTACTCTCCAGGCGTACTAAAGTTTAACGCAAACTTTTCTGCAAAATTCATGATGTTCGAAAAATTACCCAAATCTTGCCTATCTGCGAATTCATCAATACCCGATCCCACCCCATAAAAAGGATACCTACTATCCATATGATCATTAGGCAAAGAAAAATCGCAAGAGGATACGTCGAACGTACTTACCTCGCTGCTTAAAACATATGCATAAACCTTTTCTCTCGAGTTATTTATAAAGTCAGTTGTTAACTCTGAAGAGTATTCTAAATGCATCGTTCTAGAAGTTGTATACCATCTTTTATTCTTGATTGTTTTTCCGAAAGTACTATCTTCATCAATGATTGGGATCGAAGGGGACACATTATCAACTTTTACAACAATCTCAATGTTAGGAATATTTCCAACACTATATTCGTAATACGTAACATTCCCTCTTTCAATACTTATTGGTAAACGAGGTAGCAATTTAACTTGAGGAGTATTTCCAACTCCATCTTTTACTTGGAATGAAACACTATATCCAGACTTTCTCGCCGTTTGTTCCGAAGGGCTTGCAGATTCTGGTAAAGGGATAGCTTCCAAGTAAGAGCCTATCGTTTCATCATAGTTTGTATTGTACGTATGCCAATCTATACAAGTTCTATCATCGAAGTTGTTATCCACGGGATAAAATAGAGCAGGATAATAGGTAGGAAATACATATGGCAAACCTTGCTTGTCAACACGCGCTGTAAGATCGAGTTGATCTCCAGCCTTAACAAAAGTATTACTTAGGATTTGTGGACCATCTGAACTAACATCTTTGATTCTTGAAATGGCTGTCGCTTCTCTATTTTCGCCAGAAATTTCTATCGCATACATATCTATGTTGATAGAAAGCCCTACAGCCTCTACATCAATATAGACGCGAGGCGACCTAATTAATATATCAAAACCATCTGATGCGTTGTTAGGATCTTTCATCGTGATTAAAAAACAAGCAGCGTCATGTATAATGTTTGTGTTAGTACATAAAACATTATTTGCATCATAGTAAGAACCACCGCTATCAGCATCATCCCCGCCCAAATCAACAAAATGACTAAACTGACTTCCTGAACTCATTGGTATTAAAGAAGTTTTTGTTGCATATTCACTCGTGCCGATTCCTGCTGGATACCAATAAATCACTGTTTCTAAATTCGCGTTTGAAGGACCAGTTCCTGAAATTAATATCTCACACTCAAACCTTATCTTAATTATAAATTCATTACTGCTTAGAGCTTGTGCAAGAGCATTTGCTGGATAGGTTCCATTATTGACTTTTAGCAACGTACCTACAGAACCATTTTTAAACTGTAACGACTCAGCGCTAAAGCGTGCTGATGAATTTTCATCGCAGTAAAAATCTTTAGCAAAATACTCTTCTTCGGTCGTGCCTGAAAGAGGATAATTATTTGAGAGATTATCCGCAAAATGCGCCGCCGAGCTAAGGGAATTCAACCCAGGTTTTAGATATCCTTGTACAATCCCAGAGTCTAAATCAGCAGCCTTATCTGTTTTATATCCAACAGCAGCAGACCCTACAATAGTTTCATTTTGATTCGGAAAGAGAATGATTGAGAGAAGTAATATGCTTGCAATAAAAACAAGCCCAACAAGTAAAATTAAAATATTTTTAACCTTCTTACTCCTGGTAGCAACCATGAACACATTCCTCACTTCAATTAAAAACATAATACATTAACACACGTGCGCATGTCAATATTTAAAATAACTTATAAGTAATAATTCATTGAAATATCAAACATATATCACACTCAATTCAATGCATATCCAATTGGCAATCCTGAAAACTAGAACAAAAACTTGAAGCATGAAGTTTAGACGTACTGTATCGAAAAAAACCATTGGGTATCTTTAAGTACATACTACAACGGCTCATATGAAAAATCCCGAACATCAACCCGACATAATTAAATAAAATTTCTTTCGATAACCTGTTGTTTTTTGTAGCCAGAGCTACAGTTTATCCGTCGTGTTGCTTTTAATTAAGATAAAATTCTGAATTAAATGCTAATTCTTAAGCAAGTCACTATATTTATCAACTATCACATTAGCTTCTTTGAACATTTCCATTGAGAAACTATCAGGATATCCATTATCAAATACGATACGTTTTATTCCGCTATTAATAATCATTTTTGCACAAATATTACACGGCTGATGAGTACAATACAAGGTTGCATCCTCAACGGAAACGCCAATCTTAGCAGCTTGAATAATTGCATTTTGTTCTGCATGAACTGCATAACAAATTTCATGGCAAGTACCTGAAGGGATATTCTTTTTAACACGCAAGCACTCCCCCCTGTCTTTACAACTCGTAATGCCGCTTGGTGCACCATTATACCCAGTGGTCAAAATACGTTTATTCCTAACAATAACAGCACCTACTTGTCTATCATCCTTGTAACACGAAGACCAGCTTCCTACTACGTATGACAACTCCATAAATCGCTTATCCCATTTGTTCATATGCATACCATCCTAAGAGTAAATTTCTTTAAAATGATACCATAAAAAACAATCAAATCCAATATTAATCACATCAATTAGTTAGGCTGAATTGTAGGGTTGTCAAACATCTGTTACACTTCCTCCATAAAAAAAGAACTAAGTACTTGATTCGGTGATTTCCAGCCAAGTGGACGCATTGGATATGTGTTAGACGCTCGGTTGTATCTCCTTAATTGCACCTTGTAATCTTCTAAACTGTAGAACTTTCTACCTTCGTAGAACCATTCTCCATCTTTCCTGTGGCTCCTTTCTACCTTCCCATTGTGCCTGGGTGTATACGGCCTAATTCGCTTGTGTCTGATTCCACGATCAGCAAGTAATTCTTCAAATAATGTTGGCTGTACTTTGCTCTTGCCGTCCTGATTGGAAGATAGTATCTTCGTAAATTCTTGTCCATTGTCTGTTTGCACACATTCAATATCAAACTTGAAAAACTTAATCACTTCTTCCATGAATACCGCTGCAGAATAGCTAGTGTTGTCTGGAAAGCCTTGCAAGTACCTTTGCCTTGAGTATTCATCAATTGCTGTAAATTGGTACAATCTCGTCCCAGCTCCCATCGCCTTTGTGCAAGCTTGAGGTACATACTTAACATCTATCTGTATCCGCTGACCAGGTCTTTTCATCTGTTCATACGGTTTAGGTTTCTCCTTTTTTCGTTTGACCTTAGCATTGAAGTAACCCTCTCTCTTCATCACTCGATACAGGGAAGGAATGCTTCTTGTGTAACCTCTGTCAATTAGTTTAATCCAAAACATAGTTAATCCTAGTCTTGGATTTCTCCTTCGCATATCTCTAATCAACTTAAGCTCTTCTTCACTNTGTTGACTAGGATGACTGTGAGGTCGCCTAGAGTATTCTCTTAACGAATTAATGTCTCCATTGTATCGTTTACGCCAGTAATATATCCATTGTCGTGTCGTTTTGTACCGTCTAGCTGCTACTGTTACTCCATATTTGTACGAATACTTAATTACCGCTTCTTTGTACAGCAAATCCTGTGATATACTTTTCATGTGAGTTGTTCCTCCTTCGTGGTATTTTTTCTGCTAATTAAATATTACACTATTCGAGGTCAACTCACACCTTTTTAAATTTTTTCGCCGACTCCCCCTAGGGGGAGTTACTCAGTCCTCCTGTTCTAATACCATTCTACTCCATACTTACTTTCTTTCTTCTAAACTTTGTAACAAATGTATTGTAAACCTACAAAGAAGCAAGAATATGTATTTAATGCGGTATTGAAAAAGAGGTCATTGTAATATATAATAAATAGACAATAGAGTGTGCGCGCTCGCGGGCTTTATTTAAAAACAGAGATTGACATAGATTGTTAG
>JGI24710J26742_10004119_pt1 | contig 12090 bp, 9 predicted proteins | sample BioPla2DNA2_FD_26742 | JGI IMG/M metagenome (IMG submission 26742) | reverse complement strand
TCAAAAAAATCACTAGTCCAAATGGAATTAGCTCCGTAGCTCTGTCAAAAGAACTAAATATACCCTATGCAACAATACGAAGATGGGTCAGAACTTACGGAACTACAACAATGAGTGAAAATCAAGCTAAAGCAAACAGAAGAAAGTATAGCTACACCCTGTTCGGTAAAGGCGTAAGCCGCTATCTTCAATCCCAATTTATCAGAATTGGAAATCATAGTTTGTGATTTCCAATTATCAGACTCACTCTTATTTAATTGAAAACAAAATAATTCAGAAAATCGTTCTGAGTTTCTTTTCACTTGCTCGTTTAATCTCTTAGATTCGACCTGATACATTTCTGCCAAATCTCTATCCAGCATTACTTGCTCACCACGAATGGTGAAAATCCGTTTTTCATTGCAGCTTCTTTTGTGATTTAGATAAAAATCTTGGAGTTGAAGCACTTCAAGTTTATCTGTTCAATTTTCTATACTATTATAAAACCTTATTCATATTGAACGCCATTATAATAAAGAAAACCATCCTCATGTCTTCCGTTTGGATCTCTGTGAGTCCAATGCACTACCCCACCTTCACGATTATACTCATAGACCCCGTACGCATAAACAACTTGATTGGTTTTTATATTAGGGATTCTTGGTGCCAAGTCAATATTATGTGCAATTAAAAGGGTTTGTCCATTATCTAATCTTATAATAAAACGCTGATGAGCGTCTCCATCGGTATCATCTGCTAATAACCGAATGATTATACCCTTCACAAGAACCTGTTGTTTACCCATTTTATTATTAAAATAGTAGGCAATTTCTGACACAGGTGTCAGTTGTGAATCAAGGGAATCGACTTTAGCCTTTTCACCCGAACTATAACTTTTTATTGTTGAAGGTGAGGAATCCTTTGTTTCTGGTGGATCTGTATGAGTACAGGCTTGATAGATCAGCAAACTAAGAAATAAAAAAAAGCCAAGTAATCTTCCTTTCATAAAAATCTCTAGCAGTGCTACAAATAAAATTAAATATACTTTATTTTTGAATCGACGCTATAAAAATTTAAATAATAAATACCCAACAAAAACAGTAGCATCGGTCCTTCTAAATCCAAGGCACTTTCTATTTTAAAAAAGAGGAGCCCCTTATAATTCAGTAATTAGAAGCAACGGAGGCATTTACCCTGAATCATCCAAATCCTTGAAGTCCAATAGAAAATCTAGGATTTAATAGTTCACGGCTTTGATTTTTCTTCAACAAACTGCATCACTTTGGGATCTAAGATAAAATCTCTTCTTTTAATTTTTGAGTTTAAGGAAATCCCTTGGAGGCTAGTGCATCGACTCAAAGCCACATAACTTTGCCCATGTGCAAAAGCCCCTTTATCTAAATCAATAGCCACCCTTTCAAATGTTTGTCCTTGACTTTTGTGAATAGTGATAGCCCAAGCCCGTTTGAGAGGAAATTGCTTAAATGTTCCTGTGACCTTGCTTTCGATTTTTTTAGTTTCCTTATTGTATTCGTAGCTAATGTTTTCCCATGTATATTTAGGGACCATATAGCGAGTACCATCTATTTGTACTGTGACATTTTTCTCATCGAGTTTAGACACTATCCCTAGTGTTCCATTCACCCATCTTTTATTCAGATCATTTTGAAGCATCATAATTTGTGCTCCCACTTTTAACTGTAGCGTGGGGTCTGTAGGGTAATAAACTTCATCAAAACTACCAACAATAGAGGCTCTATAACTAAACACCTTTGATTTTAATCGCTCCATATTTTCAAGATTGATTGCTTCTGCTTTTTTATTGGTGCTGCAGAGGGTCAATCGGACGCTATTGGTATCATAAACAGGCGCAGAAACATACTGTATATTTAATGTAGCTATCTGTTCCTCTGAAATGTTATCTTCTCGAATAGCATCCAAAATCTCTTTGAATTTTGAATCTTTTTGCCTAAAAACACTCGTCAACTCTATATATTTGAAGTTCAACTTTTTAAACACTTTGGCGTTAAAGAAAAATGGGCCTCCAAAATGCTCTTCAAAATAATCTGCGAGGTCTTTTCCGATCACCACCGGTGGAAGTTGGTGTAAATCTCCAATAAACACCATTTGCACGCCTCCAAAAGGCCTTTCATCTTGTCTACTCATCTTTAAGGATAAATCAATAGCATCTAAAAGATCTGCTCGAACCATAGAAATCTCATCTATAATCAAGACCTCTATTTTATTAAAAAGGCCTTTTTGACTAGCATCTTGTTCAATCAAATGGGCCTCCATTAAATTTGGAGGGAATCTAAAAAAAGAATGTATAGTCTTTCCACCTATATTGATGGCAGCCACTCCAGTAGGAGCCACCACCACCACATTTTTTTTGAGGTTTTTTCTAAGGTAAGCTAAAAAAGTCGACTTTCCTGTTCCAGCTTTTCCTGTCAAGTAAACACTTGCCCCTGTATTAGCAATGCAATCAAAAGCCTCTTGAAATTCTTTAGTGATCACTAAATTATCTGGAAGCACATTTGCACGACTAAAAGAAAAACTCAAGTTCTGGTCTATTTTAGAATCCGACATATCTCCCCTTTTATATTCAATTTAAAACAATTTGTTTCGTTTCTCTCACTAAAACACTAAAACGAAATCAAATGAATATACATCATTTCTTATAATTTGCAAGGGTTTAAATTAAAAAGTCAATGAGCTTCGCTTAAAATTTTGAGTTCTATAAATTATAGACAGATACTTTTCTCTTTCCCTTTACAAGGATTTTTACACTTTTATTCTGCTAGAATTTGAACACTCTTACAAAAGCATTCTTTATCACCAATGTGTAGCCTTCGACACAGCCCCAACTGCAAGTTTAATGCAAAATCTCCTTTATTTTTCAAAAAACTAGAATCTCTCGAACTTCAAATGCCAGCAGCAAATCTTCTCCTTCAATTCTAGCTACACCGTCAAATAAAAAGCTTCAGCTAAACTTTTTGCATGCTCCCTTAAAATCACACAACCTTTCAGAACATTTTAGCATTTTCACACTCTATTTTAAGACTCGGCATTTCATTTGTTTGGTGTTTATCCCTTTATTTTTCACAAAACGATGATTATTTATTAATTTATTCGAATTATTTTTTTTTGGAAGTTTCAGAAACGCCTGGCTTTATCTAAAAAGTTTATCCACAAGAAACACAAATATTATCTTTATAAAAAAAATGCCTCGGATTTCCCGAGGCATTTTTAAAGACTCATCTCAATTACTTAGCGATCACGCGAGCCATTTCGCAAACTTTGTTGCTGTAGCCCCATTCGTTATCGTACCAAGAAACAACTTTTACAAAAGTATCGTCTAATTGAATACCAGCTTTTTCGTCAAAGATTGAAGTGCGAGCATCGCCCACAAAATCTGTAGAAACAACAGCTTCGTTAGTGTAACCAAGAATACCTTTGAGTTCACCTTCAGAGGCTTCTTTCATAGCTGCACAAACTTCAGCATAGCTAGCACCTTTAGAAAGCTCTACAGTCAAATCCACTACTGAAACATCAGAAGTTGGAACGCGCATAGACATACCAGTGAGCTTGCCATTCAATTCTGGAAGCACCACACCTACAGCCTTAGCAGCACCTGTAGAAGAAGGGATGATATTTTCTAAAATACCACGACCACCACGCCAGTCTTTTTGAGAAGGACCATCTACTGTTTTTTGAGTAGCAGTAGCCGCATGGACGGTGGTCATCAAACCACGAGCAATACCGAATTTATCGTTTAGAACTTTAGCAATTGGAGCCAAACAGTTGGTGGTGCAAGAAGCATTAGAAATAATATCTTGACCTGCATAAGATTTATCATTAACTCCATATACGAACATAGGAGTTGCGTCTTTGGAAGGAGCAGACATGATCACTTTTTTAGCTCCAGCAGTAATATGCTTGCGAGCAGAAGCATCATCTAAGAAAAACCCAGTAGATTCAACCACAACATCCACTCCAAGCTCATCCCATTTAAGGTTAGCAGGGTCTCTTTCTGCGGTCAAACGGATTTTATTGCCATTGACAACAAGGTTGTTTCCTTCGACAGAAACTTCTCCATTGAAACGACCATGTACAGAATCGTATTTTAACATATAAGCCAAGTAATCTGCTTCGAGAAGATCATTTATACCTACGACTTGAATGTCATCTGAAAAATTTTGAACGGCTGCACGAAACACCATGCGACCAATTCGACCAAAACCATTGATACCTAATTTAAGAGCCATTGAGGATTCCTCTATGTTTAGTGTGAATATCTAGCTCTTAAAATTAAGAGCTAACGAACATTTGAAAATTTATTTAAAATTATAGATATTGAAAAGAGTTTTTTTTTATTTTTTTAGTTTAGGAACCCATTATGAAGCATTTTCTCTACTTTTTCTTCCATTTACTGTTTATTTTCAACTTGTTTTTTCTTTTTTCGTGTGTTTCCACAGAATCTTCTCTGCAAAAATCAAGTCGCACAAGTGCTCTAACACCAAACGAAAGTATTTATAACGATGAACCAAACTATGAAGACGGGGCTAAATTCAGTTTAAATGAATCTCAATCTCTTGTGATTAAAAGAGAGTTTTACGAACTTGAACTGCCAGATCATGACTGGAAAGTGCTTAGTGATTTAAAAACAAGCCAGGCGCTTCTGGAACTTCATCATTCAAAAAAAGGACTTAGAGCTGTGGTCCAAGCAATAGAAATCCAGGACCAAACTCCTCAGTTAATGGACAGAGCTCAAATAGAAATTCAAAACTTTGAAACTATGGGGAAAAAAGCCACTCACACGGCTATCGAAGCAAAAGAACGCTTGGGGTTAATGGGAGTGGCATGGGAGGTTTCCGGAGAAAAGCTAGAGTCACCTTATCAAGCTACTGGTTTTATAAGCATCTCTGATGGCACTCTTTATATGCTTTCTATCTCAAAAACAGACTCATTTATCCAAATAAACGACCTTATCAAAGAATGGGAAGCCTTATACAAAAGCTTTAAAATAAGTGCTATTTCTAAAGGAGAAACCATCCCTTCAATTTCTCCAGAACCAGTTCAAGAACACCGTTCCTCTTCACTTGGATACCAGTGGAAGACAACTGATACCTTATGGCACCACTGGAATAGCATTGCGGCTCAAAGTGCATATTCAGATTTGGTGCTCACCAATAAAGACGAAGATCTGAGTTTGTTTGTTTATGGAGCTATGGTTTCACCAGATGAAGTCAATGCCAACGATTTATTCAAAGTTTTATTGATCCGCTTGGGAGTGGAGCCAGATTTTGAAAGTATGAGTATAAAAAAAGAGAGAGGCAAAGATGGCAATCACTTTGTACAGCATTTTGAGTTTACCAGAAATGTGCGACAATATGATTTCAAATATAAAGGGAAATTTATTTGGGATAATGGTAGAGGTATTTTGATTGCAGCCTGGACTCAAGGAGTCTTATTTGAGCCCTATAAAAAAGTCTTAGAGACTGCAATTAATGCCCTGGAATTAGAGGATAAACCTAGTGTTTTAGACGAAAAACAAAAAAAGTTCAATGCTGCGATTTTAAATCAGGTGGGTTTATTGCGTTTGTCAGAAAATCAACCTTTGGTGGCCTTGAGTTACTTTGAAAGGGCCAATCAATTAGACCCTAGCGAAGCCCTTTACTTGATTAACTGTGGTTTTATATACCAACTTAAAGAGCTCTATGGGCCAGGTATTAATTATTTTAAAAAGCAATTGGATTTGGTGCATCAAAATGAAAAACTTCTAGCTATTTTAGGTGAAATGTACGAAGAAAGTTTCGACTTTGCGAATGCTCGAAAATATGCTGAATTGGCTCTACAATACGCTCCAAATAATCCAGAACATGTGATCAACTTGAGTGATGCCCTGTGGGGCTTAGGCCAAAGGACACAGTCTCTATTGGTGGTGCAAAGATTGTACGACAAGCAGCCATCGGCGAGACTTGGAGTTTATTTGGCGAAAACTTATATGGGTTTAGATCAATACGCCGAAGCTGTGGAAGTCCTTTACCACTCCAAAAAGCTCTTTGGAATCCATACCGACTTGGGCTTGAATTTAATTGATGCCTTGTTCTTTTTAAAGCGATACGATGAAGCCCTTGCAGTGAGTGAAGAATTGCTTCAAAAAGACAAAAAAGATTCTCGAATTTGGTTGAGTCGAGGTAAAATACAATTCCATCTTAAAAACTATAAACATGCAGAAAAGAGTTTGAGTCAATCGATACAAATACAATCAGAAAATGAAGAGGCAAAAAGTTATTTATCTGCTACTAAAGCTTTTTTAGGAAAAGCCGACAATCGCACCCTACAAAAAGCTATTCAGCCCATAGAACCACGACAATCAAACTTAAAGTCACTGGTCCAGCACTCTCTACAAAAAAAGGCTAAAAAAGATAAGTTTCCGGCGATGATTCACTATGATCGCTCTTTATTAAAAGCAGATAAAGGAAAACCATGGATACGAACCGAAGAACTTTTTATGGAAATTTTAGACCAGAGGGGAACGGCTATTTATCAAGAATTTGCTTTTGATTTTTTACCTGGATTTGATCGATTATTCTTAAATGCCTTAGAAGTTTATGATTCTAATATGAAACTCAAATACAAAGCCAGCCTTCAAAATGCTTATATCACTTATGCTACAGAGATCGGGGCTAATAATGAGTCACAAACAGCCCACTTTCCACTCCCCCCTTTAGAAGTTGGAGATTTCATTTATTATCAAATCTCAAGACTCAGCTTAGAAAACAAAGGGATCATCCCCTACACTAACTATGTATCCAGCAAAGATATCCCCGTCGGTGAAACTTCTTTTAAAATTTATGCCGACACCTCTCGATTTGTGACCGAAGAATACGGCCCTTTACAACGCATTGATTATGCCAATGCTCGAGAATGGAAAATACAAGAGCCCGTTGTGATTCGACAAGAAATGTATATGCCTGTTTATAGAGATTTTGGTGCAGGATTATTATTGACCGGAAAGCAAGAGTGGAAAGCGGTTGGAGAAGACTACGAGAACATGATTCGTCATCAATTTAAAACAGCTATTTCGGTAAGAGAAAAAGCAATAGAATTGAAAGGGAGTCGATTACAAAAAGAAGCTATTCAAGAAATCATTCGTTTTGTTAGAGAACAAATTCGATATAGAGATGTAGCTTTTGGTGGACACTCTTTGATACCACAGACTTCTGAACTCACTCTTAGAGAACATCGTGGAGACTGCAAAGACCAAAGTTTACTATTAAAAGAAATGCTAGGGGTCATTGGAGTGCCTAGCCATTTGGTGGCTATTCACTTAAGTGAAGCTGGTTTTGATAACTTGCCTACAATACAACAATTCAACCACATGATTTTATACATTCCAGCCGGAGAAAAGTATCCAGAAATGTGGGTGGACCCTACAGATCAATTTGGAAATGACCGCCCTATTCCACTAGACATGGAAGCCAAGGTAGCTTTAATCATCGATGGAGAAAAAAGTCGAGTGGTCACTACCCCTATTTTAGAAGACGATCAAGAACACAAAGTACACATACACCATCAACTTTTTATTAAACCCAATGGTGAACTAGAATTTAGAGACTCTTTGAATCTAGAAGGCAAATTCGCCTCTTACCTTAGGAATAAATTTTACGGTAAAGACACCAAACACCAAGAAGAATTATTAGAAAATCTATTGATGCGTGGTATTCCAGATGTTTCTATCTCTCAAGTCAAAACAGAAAATATGCATGAATTTGACAAACCATTCATACTGATTGCTATTTACAATAGTAAAGGGTATTTTGGAAAATCAGACGGCGGAATCAAGGGGCGTTTCCCCAACATATGGGAAGAGCAGTTCATGAGACTCCCCAAACTCACTAAACGACACCACCCTATTCGCATCCCTCACGAAACACACTTTGAAATCTCTTTTGACATTCAAATGACCTCGGGAAACTTGGATATCCAATATTTAGGCAAAGCCCCAACAAAACTTGATTATATAGAGTTTCAAAAAGAGCAAAATAAAATAAAATGGACCAATTTTGCTATATACGCAGATCCAAGTGAATACAACAAATTACGCGAAGAATGGTTGTATTTACTCTCCGAAACCTCTCCCTTGCTTATCGGTAAACCCTAATTAGCCACCTTGAGCAATTTCTATCACCGTTAAAGAGTCCCCTTTAGAAAAAAAAGTGGAGCCCCACGCAGAACGGGCCACCACTTTTTCGTTAATGGCTGCCGCTACTCCTACACGATCCAAATCCAAACTATTTAAAAAGACTTTGAGTGAAGAGTCTTTAGCGATGTTTTTTTTGTTTTTGTTATATAATATTTCAATCATACTTTAAAAATTACAAAAGCATAGTCAAAAAAAACAAGCAAAATTTAAATAACACACTTTTCACCCATTTTTAAAAACGGCTAAACTTTTTATTCAATCCAAATAAACAAAGCTTTATTTCATTAATATCAAAGAAAACACTCGATAAATTTAATCTTAATCATTTAAAACTCTCAAAATAAATTATGTTTTAAGCATGGTTTTAAATGTCATTTGGCTTCTATTCTTTTTTATTTCTTTTATCGCTTGCACTGTCCAATGGATTGTATTTGGAAACACTGCTATTTTCAATGAAACCCTTCAAAGTGGGTTTAACATGTCCAAAACAGCCTTTGAAATCGCTTTAGGGCTCACAGGCATCCTTTCTTTTTGGCTCGGCATCCTCAAAATCGGTGAAAAATCTGGAGCCATCCAAATCTTAGCAAAACTAGTCAATCCACTATTTATAAGATTATTTCCAAGCATTCCCAAAAACCATCCCGTCACCGGCACCATGCTCATGAACATCAGTGCCAATATGCTAGGACTCGATAACGCAGCCACCCCCATGGGCCTCAAAGCTATGAAAGAGTTGCAAGAATTAAACCCAAGCAAAGACACCGCGAGTGACGCTCAAATTCTTTTTTTAGTATTAAACGCAAGTGGCCTCACACTCATACCTGTAAGCATTATGACATATAGGGCACAGCTAGGAGCTGCAAACCCTTCTGATATATTTTTACCCATTCTACTGGCTACTTTTTTCAGCACCATTACTGGAATTTTTATCACCAGTTTTTTTCAAAAAATAGAAATCAAACACCCTGTTTTTATTGCATGGGTTTTAGGCTTAAGTGCTGCAGTTTTTGGCACTTTATTTTATTTTTCAAAGCTGAGTGCAGAGCAAATTGGCGTGCATAGCCTCTTTATTAGCGGCTTTATCTTATTTTCTATTATCATCGCCTTTTTAAGCCTTGCTGTTTATAAAAAAATCCACGCCTTTGAAGCCTTTATTGAAGGAGCCAAAGAAGGCTTTCAAACCGCTATTTTAGTAGTCCCTTATTTAATAGCCATTTTAGTTGGAGTCGCATTTTTTAGGGCGAGTGGAGCCATGGACCTCTTCTTAAACGCTGTGTCTTATATTTTAATGTTTTTGGGGCTTGAAAGTGATGTGGTCCCCGCACTGCCAACCGCTATAATGAAACCCTTGTCTGGAAGTGGAGCTCGAGGCATGATGATAGACACCATGAAAGCTTATGGTCCAGACAGTTTCGCCGGTCGATTGAGCTGCGTATTCCAAGGTGCTGCAGACACTACCTTTTACATTATAGCCGTCTATTTTGGCTCTGTAGCCATCAAAAAAACCAGACACGCGATACTTTGTGCACTCGTTGCCGACTTAGCAGGCGTCATTGCAGCCATCGCCATAGCCTATTTATTTTTTCCACCACTTTAAAAATCTCTTTATTTTTATGGGTAGTCAGAAGCGCCTATACAAAAAATTAAAGATAAAAGCTCAACACCAAAAAAAGTCTATTTAAAATAAGAGCATCAAAACCTCAAATAATCTGCTGACTCCAAATCAATCGTACAAAGTAAGTTTAGAAAAGAGATTTTAGCTAAATTCAATTCAGAGACGCTGGCGTGTACTTGTCTATGATGACAAAGGACAATAAAACAACCATTACATCTACAGTTCTTTAGATATTTCTGAATGTAAATTAGATTAAATTGTTGGAGCAGAAAGAATATCCAGAAAGCAACCGTGCTATCACCATCTCACCACACTCATCATAAAAAAACCAGACATCGCCACGCACAGCTAATGTTTTTATTTCCTGGATTCGAGCCTTAAAATATTTTTCAATCTCGATCAATTCAACCATTGATTATAAAGACTCCAAAGATTCTAAATTATGACTTAAAATGTAACAAGGCTGGTTTATTCCAGCCTTGATAAACTCATCACTTAAAACAAAACTACAGAAAATCCGAGTGATATTTCAAAAGGTGTGAAATCAGCTTCTACCCCTTTAATATCAACTACAGAATACATTTCTGAGACACCAAAGAGGAGGTTGAATTGGAAACTGGCCCTAGGATTGATATAAACAGAAAAACCGGTTAAAAAACCCCAATCGACTGGATTAGTGTAAGAAGCTTTTAAGAGGTCATCTTCTGTGACTTTGTTTCCAGTAGAAATTTCTAGTCTATCATAGGCATTCACACTCATTAATAAACCGACATCGAAAGCTAATCTGGAGCGTTCCATTTTAAATTTAAAAAGCAGAGGGACATCCACAGCCATGCGATTAAATCTATAGCGATCATTTTTGATCACCGTCGAAGCGTATCGGTATTTAAAAAGTGCACCTGTGACTACTCCAGTGGTTCCCTCGTTTAAAGGAAAAGTTAGTTTTAAACCTAAAGTCCATGCCAGACCAGAAAAATCACTCCCTTCATTTTCTGAGTTCGCTAAAAATGCACTACCAAAAGAAGCTGCCAAGGCTAAATTCAGATCTATGGGGTAAATGTTTCGAAGTGCTTTAATATCTAAATTAGAAGGGCTTGCTTTTTCTATGATAATTTGATTTTGAGTGGGTACGGTTTCTTTGACATAAACAATGGTGGGTTGGACTCTCTCATTTTTTTCTGAAACAGCCTTCGGTGCTTCTTGGGGCACCATTTCTGTTTCAGCAGGAGCAGGGCTTTCAACTGTTTTTGATTCTTCATTCTCAACAGGTACAGTCGTTTCTACTTTTTGAGCTGGATTGGCTTCTAAAGAAGAGGAGTCTTCAATCACTTGAATTGAAGCAGGTATAGTTTCTACAGCAAAAAGGTAAGAAACCGAAAAAATCAGGATAAAATATTTTAGATAATTATTCACATGAACCTCCAAAATGAATATTTATAAAATAGCAAATAAAAAACATAAAAAGCGAATCTTTAAAAAATAAATAGAAATAGCTTTCATCGATTTTAGAGAGTGTTTGTACAATAATAAGGCTTTAAACTGTTAAAAAGCTCTAAAATTTTTATATTAGCTCTATTGTTTTGACTTTTGGGCTATTTTTCAAAGTAATTTCTAAAAGGATGCCGTTTGTTTTTGATTCAATAAAACATTCGAAATCCTAAATAATACTTTTCCATCACTTTTGTAGAGTCAGAGGAGTTTTATAAAGATTCTGGCTTTGTTTTAAGTGAATGTTACAGTGTACTTTCTATTTTCGTGGTGAAATAAAGTACTGTGCCTTCTAAAAAGATGTTTATGCCCCATTTTTTAGGGTGTCACTTTTAATTTTAAAGCCAGGCGTGTGTGAGACTTCCATATTATTAAGCTTTTTATCTGTTTTGAGCTTTTTTTTCTTAAATCATCGATTCTTTAATTTGTTTTTAATATTGTTTTTGAACTGAGGGTTTTAGAGGGTTTTTACTCAGTATTTTGGCGGATCGTTATTTTTATATTGCTAAGCTTAAAGAATTGAAGGAGGCCAAGCCCAAGGACTTCAATGGACACAAGTCAAAGAATTGTTTCGAATTATAAAAGTTGCCTTGCTAAAAACAGATTTTAGCTTTTATGAATAATCTCGTTTAGATGAAGCTCTTAAACTGCAATGGGAGCTTTTATGGTGGGGTAAGGGTCATAATCGGTCAGTTCGAAATCTTCTAATTTAAATTGAAAAATGTCTTTGATGTCTGGATTTATTTTCATTGTGGGCAAAGCTCTAGGGACTCTAGTCAACTGTTCTTTGGCTTGTTCC
>JGI24710J26742_10004115_pt1 | contig 12104 bp, 4 predicted proteins | sample BioPla2DNA2_FD_26742 | JGI IMG/M metagenome (IMG submission 26742) | reverse complement strand
CCCTGTGTCCCCCTGTGTCCCCCTGTGTCCTTGTGCGATCCCCTGTCCAAGGAATGGTTTGTTTTATGAATATAGTGTTAATAGGTATGCCGGGAGCAGGTAAAAGCACAATAGGGGTTCTTTTGGCGAAGGCTTTGAAAATGCCCTTTATAGATACGGATTTACTGATACAGCAGAAGTATAACATGTTTCTTCAAGATATAATTGACAAATACGGAATAAAGAGGTTTCTTTCCATTGAAGAGGAAGTTGCCGTTTCAATAGATTTGAAGAATCATGTTATTGCCACCGGAGGAAGCGTTGTTTACAGTGATGCTGCTTTGAAGCATTTTAAAAGAGACGGTTTTGTTGTTTATCTCAAGCTCAGGTTTGATGAAATAGAAAAGAGGATAAGCAATATTTCCAGCCGGGGAATTGCAAAGGAAAAGGATAAGACTCTGATGGAATTATATAATGAGAGGATACCCCTTTACGAAAAGTATGCCGATATCACAGTCAATTGCTCCGATATGAATATTGAGGCTTCGGTGAGCGAGATAATAAAAAGAATTAAAGCCGCGAAAAAAATTTTTTAAAATATGTATAATGAACCGGGGTTTGGGTCAATAATATAAATGACCTCACAAAATACATTTTGACCCCCTTTACATGGGTTAGTCTTTTAAACAAAAGGCTAACCTCTTTTTTTTTAAAGCTCGAACAGCTCCCTTATCTCGGTTTCTGTCATCTTTGAAAGAAGGGTTTCCCCCGGTTTTATAACGGAATCAATCATTTCCTTTTTCTTTTGCTGTAGCTCGAATATTTTTTCCTCTATTGTTCCCCGGGTTATAAGCTTCATTACCTGAACCACATTTTTTTGTCCTATTCTGTGGGCACGGTCAGAAGCCTGATCCTCAACGGCAGGATTCCACCATGGGTCAAAATGTATTACCATGTCTGCTCCGGTAAGGTTTAAGCCTGTCCCACCGGCTTTAAGCGAGATCAGGAAAAGATTTTTTGAACCACTGTTGAAGGAGTCGACCATTTCCAGACGGTCTTCGGCTTTGGTGGAGCCGTCAAGATAGAAATACTCTATTTTCTGCTTATTAAGGAATTGCTTTATTATTTCCAGCATGCCGGTAAACTGGGAAAACAACAAAACCCTGTGCCCGCTGTCGAAAGCACTGGAAAGTATTTCTTCCAAAAGCTGCATTTTCCCGCTTTCTCCCTTGAAGTTTTCTATAAACATTGAGGGGTGGCAGCATATCTGACGCAGTCTTGTGAGAAGAGCAAGTATTTTTATGTGGCTTTTTTCAAATCCTTTGGACTCAAGCTCCAAAGCAATTTCTTTCTTGGATTTTTGCAGGTATGCAAGATAAATTTTCTTTTGTTCCGGGGTCATCTCGCAGGTCAATTTACTTTCGATTTTATCGGGAAGCTCGCTTAGAACATCCTTTTTAAGCCTCCTCAAAATAAAAGGGCTTATATGCTTGCTCAAGTCCTTCAAGGCTTTTTTATCATTATGCTTCATTATTGGAGCTTCAAACTTCTTTACGAATTTTGAATGGGATAGAAGATACCCGGGCATTACAAAGTCAAATATCGACCACAGCTCTGTTATGGAGTTTTCAATGGGTGTACCCGTCAGTGCAAAGTTCATTTTGGAATTTATCTGCTTAGCGGTTTTGGCATTAAGGGTGTTGGGGTTCTTTATATGTTGGGCTTCGTCAAGGAAGCAGCAGTGGAACTTTATATCCTTGTATAACCCTATGTCCCTCCTTAATAAGGGGTAGGACGTGACCACCAGGTCGGAGTTTTCGGCTTGCCGGAGCAGTTCCTTTCTCTCCGAAGGCATTCCGGATACCACCAGAACACTGAGCTGCGGAACGAATTTTTTAACTTCGTTTTGCCAGTTGTATATAAGGGAAGTGGGTGCGACAACAAGGGAAGGTTCTTTGACACTGTCCTTTTCTGATAGAACAAAGGATATTACTTGAAGGGTTTTGCCCAATCCCATGTCATCGGCCAGAATCCCGGACAGTCCATAGGCGGATAATGTCTTAAACCACTTATATCCCACCTTCTGGTAATCCCTCAAGACATTTTTTAGTTTTTCCGGAATTTCAAAATCCAAATTTTCAGGTTGCTTAATGTTTTGAACCATCCTGCTGAAATTTTTGTCCCTTTCAACCCCTTTGAGTTTTGATTCCTCTATAAGGTTGTCCAGGTACATTGCCCTGTATTTGGGCAGTTCAATAACCTTTTTGGACAGATCCTTTCCGGAAATATCAAGCTTGTCAATTAAATCGCTCATGTTTTCCATTTCCGGGGTATCCAAAGCTAAAAAAGAACCGTCTTTGAGTCTATAGTATTTCTTCTTCTCCTTTAGGGAAGAAAAAATGTCTGCCAGCTCTTCATGGCTGATATCCTCATATTCAAAGGAAAACTCCAACATGTTGGATTCCTGATTAAGCCTTATTCCTCCCGAAAATCTGGAGGGATATTTTACATGTAGGTTTTTAAAGTCATCGGAATAATATACCTCGGATAATTCCTGAAGTCTGGGCAGGGTGATATTAACAAATTCAAATATTTTCTCCTCATCTTCAAGATATAATCTGTCCTTGTCCACAACAAACTCCGATGTCTCAAAAAGGCCGATAATTTTCTTTTCCGTCTCAACATCCCTGAGCACGACTCTGTCGCTGCTATTATAGTTTTTATTAACAGTTGAAAAGGGATTTACTGTGTTTTCGCCGTAATGGAAATTAACAACTGCGGAAATACCGTCCCTGTATTTGTCAAAATAAATCTTCGAAACAAGGTCTTCGTTAACCAGTTTTTTCTCGATTTTCGGATCAATTTGAAGGTTACCTATTTTACGGACATGGGGAAGAACCTCTGAAACAAACCGTTCTGCGTAGGCATCTGAAAAATATAAGCTTTCGATTCTTTTATCAAAAAACTTCGAAAGAAACGGAAGATAAAATGCTTGCTGTTTTTCAGAAGGGTAGTATATTTTTCCGTCACAGAAGAAATAAATGCCTTTTTCTGTAAGGGGAATAATATTGTACGATTGCAGGGAAAATAAAAATTTATTGCTTTGCTGCGACAGCGAAAAATTAAGGGGCAGATCACCTTCAATAATTGATGTGGTATGAACCTTATCATCTAAAATTTTGGCATAAAACGGGGTATCCCCTAAAGCTTTGAAAATCCTGAGCAAATATGGGGCGGACAGTGTCAGCGTTTTGCCGGAAAACACACTGGCTGCAGCCTGGTGGCCATACGGGAATCTTCGCTCCAATAGTTTTTCGTTTTCGTAAATTTCCATTAAAATATCGATTATTTTTTTATTTCTGCCGGAAAAAATATGTTTCAAAGGATCAAAGATAAAGTTTTTTCCGAACTCAAAAGGTTGGCTGTCATACACACTTGCAAGGAAGTTCTTTATATTTCTCAGTACATACAATCTGCCGGTACCGATTCGAAACTCCATTGAAGAGATATATTTATTATAATAACTCCTTTGGAAATCATAGGTTATCTCAAATTGAACTTCTTGCTTGTGGTTTTCGCTTGTTAAACCGTCAAAGAAGGAAAATACGTCGTTTAGGGTTTTAATCTGGTTTTTTGCGTTAATATAATTAAGAAGCTCGCTTTGAGCTTTTTTCATTACGGCAACGACATGCTTGCAGGCACCGAAATAACTGTAGTAAGCAGGACAGTCACATACATAATGTTCAATTCTGCCGTTATCATCAAAACAAATTGCAACCTCATAGTCTTGGGTACCTCTTACTACGGCTTCGACCATCATATTCTGCGGATCGAAATTAAAGTTCAATACCCTGTGATTTAAACTGTATGATAAACCCCTTTTATAGGTTTCGTTGGACGAAGCGTGCTGGTATATTACCCTATCCGGTATATTAAAATTATTCAAATTCATATAAACACCTCAAAGTTTTTTTAACTGTCCAGTATATAAGTATATAACAATTATAATATAATTAAAATAAAAATATTAAGCATTAAGAGTATTAGACAAATGTGAAGAATAATGTACACCTTTAAGTATTTTTATAACACCTCGGTTCAAACAAAATTCTTGAGGGGACATAAAATTTTCACTACGGTTATAAAACGCTACCTATTAAAAACAAAGTGTTTTTACGCAATAATATATATAGGAAGATTGTATAAAGGGGAGAGAAGACAAAATGAAAAAGTGTTTCAGCCTTATTTTAGTTGTTTCATTTCTGATGGTGCTATTGACACCTGGGACTACAATATCGGCAGAACCTGATTATAATTATGGAGAGGCTTTGCAAAAGGCCATAATGTTCTATGAATTTCAGCGTTCGGGAGAACTTCCTCCCACCATCAGAAACAATTGGAGAGGGGATTCTTGTCTGGACGATGGCAAGGACGTGGGGCTTGACCTTACGGGTGGTTGGTTTGATGCCGGTGACCATGTAAAGTTTAACCTACCCATGGCATATACTGCTGCAATGCTGGCGTGGGCAGTATATGAGGAAAAGGAAGCCTTTGTTAAGAGTGGACAGCTGGGATATATATTGGATGAGATTAAGTGGGCAACCGACTATTTTATTAAATGTCACCCTGAACCGGATGTATATTATTATCAGGTGGGGGACGGAGACGCCGACCACATGTGGTGGGGACCTGCTGAGGTTATACACATGGAAAGGCCGGTATTCAAAGTGGATCTTGCTTCACCGGGCTCGACTGTATCGGCAGGAACGGCGGCAGCCTTGGCAGCGGCATCGATAGTCTTAAGAGATACCGATTCGGGTTATGCCAATCTATGCTTAAAGCATGCAAAGGAACTGTTTAACTTTGCAGATAAGACAAGAAGCGATACCGGTTATACAGCGGCAACAAATTTCTATGCATCCCATAGTGGGTTCTATGATGAGCTTACATGGGCGGCCACATGGATTTATCTTGCAACAAAAGACGAGAGCTATCTTGACAAAGCCGAATCCTATATTGAATTTTGGAGTACGGAGCCTCAAACCGATATAATGTCATACAAATGGGGACATTGTTGGGATGATGTGCGTTACGGTACACAGCTTCTTTTAGCAAGGATTACAAACAAGCCCTTATACAAAGAAAACATGGAAAGACATTTGGATTATTGGACAGTGGGTGTGGATAATTCAAGGATAAAATATACACCCAAAGGTCTTGCGTGGCTTCAGAATTGGGGCTCTTTAAGATATGCCACTACCACGGCGTTTATTGCGGCTGTTTATGCGGAGTGGGAAGGATGCAGTGCAGAAAAGGCAAAAATATATAATGATTTTGCAAAGGCACAGGTGGACTATGCATTGGGCAGTACAGGAAGAAGTTTTGTGGTAGGATTTGGAGAGGATTGGCCGCAGCATCCTCACCACAGGACGGCTCACGGTTCATGGTATGATGGCATGAATGTACCCGATTACCATAGGCATGTGTTGTACGGTGCATTGGTTGGAGGTCCCGGAGAAAATGACAACTACAGGGACGATATTTCCGATTACCAGTGTAATGAGGTTGCTTGTGACTATAACGCAGGCTTTGTAGGTGCACTGGCAAAAATGTACGACAGGTATGACGGAAGGCCTGTGCCAGAGTTTAAGGCTATTGAAGAGCCGGAGGATGAATTCATGGTTGAAGCCTATGTAAGCAGCGGTGACAAGCACTATGTTGAAATTAAAACAAGGCTTAACAACAGGACGGCGTGGCCTGCAAGGGTATCGGAGGGGCTTTCCTTCAGATATTTTGTTGACCTTACTGAAGTGCTTGATGCCGGGTACAGTCCTAACGATATAACAATATCGGGAGGACAGGGTTCCAGTGGCAAAGTATCGGGACCGCATTTGTGGAACAAGGATAAAAACATATACTATATAGAGGTTGACTACACCGGTGACCGTCTCTATCCTGGGGGACAGGATCACTATAGAAGGGATTCGTCTTTGAGGATTGTTGCACCTGCTAACAGCGGATGCTGGGACAATGAAAACGATCCCTCCTTTAAAGGGTTGTCAACAGGCAGTGAGTTGAAGAAGGCAGATTACATACCTGTTTATGAATATGGTGTAAAGGTTGCGGGAATAGAACCTGAAGGAACGGTTGTTCAGCCTTCACCCACGCCGACACCGACACCGACATCTACATTAAGACCGACACCGACATCTTCAAAGGAAATCAAGTATGGGGATTTAAACAATGACAACGAGGTTGATTCAACAGATGTTACCCTCATGAAGAGGTATATATTGAGAAAGATTGGCACCCTTCCAAATCCGGAAGGAGCAGATGTAAACGTAGACGGCAGCATAGATTCCACAGATCTAACTATTTTAAAGAGATACGTACTGCGGAAGATTAAAAGTTTACCGGTATAAATTTTCAGATACGTTTGAAATTGCGTTTTTCGTGTAGTAATTAAAACCGGAATGTGAAGTAAAAAACCCAGGGAGTAAAGTCCTTGGGTTTTTTTGAACGCCTGATATCGGTCTGGCTCTGAGGTAAACTTATTGAACTATTAAGTTTTTTATACCAAAGATTCAAGTTCACAAAGAACGTTCTCAAATACATTTAATGCATCCTGCACAGGCTTGGGTGTTGAAAGATCCACACCGGCAATTTTCAGTAGTTCCAAAGGATAATCGGAACTTCCGCTTTTCAAAAACTTAATATACCGATCCACAGCAGGTTTTCCTTCCGTAAGAATCATGTTTGATATGGCGGTTGCGGAGGAAAAACCTGTGGCATACTTATAGACGTAAAAGCTGCTGTAAAAATGGGGGATTCTTGCCCATTCTATAGCTATTTCCTTATCCACATTTACCTCGCTTCCGAAATACTTCCGGTTTAATTCATAATAAATATCGTTCAGGGTTTGAGTTGTAAGGGCTTCGCCGTCTTTGTATTTTGAGTGAATGGTTTTTTCAAACTCAGCAAACATCACCTGACGGAAAATAGTTCCCCTGAACTGTTCAAGGTAGTGGTTCAAAAGATAGGCTTTTTCCTTAGGGTCGCTGGTTTGTTCTAAAAGATGCCGCATCAGCAGAGACTCATTGACCGTGGATGCCACCTCGGCAACAAATATTTTGTATTCGGAATAAATGTAGGGCTGGGACTTGTTTGTGTAATAGGAGTGAATTGCGTGCCCCATTTCATGGGCAAGGGTAAAAACATCATTTGTCGTGCCCTGATAGTTTAACAGCACATAGGGATGGGTTTTGTATGAACCCCATGAGTAAGCACCGCTGGTTTTACCTTGATTTTCATACACATCTATCCAGCCATTGTTAAAGCCCTCCCGAAGGATTTCCAGATATTCGTCTCCCATGGGCTTAAGACCCTCTTCCACAAGTTTTTTGGCCTCTTCGTAAGGTATATTCTTATTGGATTCTTCGACAATCGGTACGTACAGGTCATACATGTGAAGGTCATCCAGCTTTAATGCTTTTTTTCTAAGCCTTAGATACCGGTGCAGCAGCGGAAGGTTTTTATCTATGGTTTCAATCAAATTGTCATAGACGTCTACGGTTATATTGTCGGAGTCGAGGGATGCTTCAAGGGAAGAGTTATACCTGCCGGTCTGAGCATAAAACTTGGAGGCTTTTATGCTTCCTGACAGGCATGCCGCAAGGGTATTTTTAAACTTGTTGTATGTACTGTAAAGGGCGTGAAATGCATCTTTTCGAACCCTTCTATCCTTACTTTCCAGAAACATTACATATCTGCCTTTTGTGAGCTCTATTTCTTCTCCGTTTTCGTTTAAAATGAACGGAAATTTCATATCTGCGTTGTTGAGCATTGTGAATATTTCCCGGGGCGAACCGGACATTTCCGAAGACAGAGCCAAAAGTTCCTCCTCTTTTTCCGAGAGTATATGCTCCTTTTGCCGCAGAATCTCTTTAAAGAACTGGCGGTACAGCCTGAGCCCGTCTTCTTTAGCGATATAGGCGGTCAATGTGTCCTCGGGGATTGATATTATCTCCGGTACGATGTAGGATGTGGAAGCTATGGCTTCGGTCATAAGGGCGGATGCCCTGTCCGAAAGTCCTTGGTATATGGAGATGGCATTATCCTCATCTTTTTTCATTTTTGCATAAACAAATACTTTGTCGCAAAGGGACATTAGCACTCCGTAAAGGGTCAGGCATTCCAATAACTTTTTGGAGCTTTTGCCAAGGGTGCCTTTGAATTCGGCTATTTGTGATACATACTCTTTGACGGCACCAAAGTCTTTTTCCCACTCGTCAATACAAGAATAAATATCCTCAAGCTTCCATTTGTATCTAATATCAATATCCTCCCGCTTCGGAAGTGATTTTCCTTTTGGTTTAGACATGTCAAAAAGCCTCCTTTGTGTTTAGTTAAATTATATACACTTGTACTAGTTTCCTGTACCATCGCCAACCTCAAGGAGATTGCGTGTTCAGTTAAATTATATACACTTGCACTGATTTGTGAAAGTACACAGATCCGTATGTATAGGATTTGCGTAATTCATGTAGCTGTAATTATTATAATACTTTATTCACATTATAATCTAATATACTGTATTTTCCAAGATTATTATTTGTGTAAAACAATACAAAAAAATAATACCCTCCGGATATTAATAAGAAGGGTATATAAAAAATAAAGATTGGGTTTAGGGAAGTTGTATGAAAAAGGTTATTGTTTTTTAAGAGTATTATACAGCATAACAGCCGCTTCTGCTCTTGTAGAATAATCCTTTGGAGCAAGCAAATTAATGCTTTTGCCGTTTATGATTCCTTCGCCGTTGAGTATGGCCATGCTGGAAAGGGCATAAGAGGAAATATATCCCTTGTCCTTGTATTTATCTAGGATCGAATCATTGTAATAGGGCAGGGGATTACCAATAATTTTATGGGTCTTAGCAAGGATAACAGCCATATCTTCCCTTTTTATCGGTTCATTGGGATAGAAGCAGTTGTTCCCTGTTCCCGTAACTATGCCCATGTTTTTAGCTGTTATGACACTTTTATAAAACCAGTGGTTTGGCTTAACATCAGCAAAGGTTCCAACCGGTGTCCTGTCAAGCTCAAATGTTTTTACCACAAGAGTTATAAACTCAGCCCTTGTTATTGTGTCATTGGGAGCAAATATAGCCGGTTCGTTGGGCTTTTGTGACCTGCCCTGTATAATGCCGCGGGCTGAAAGACTTTGAATAGCTGTTTTGGCCCAAGGGACAGAATTCAAGTCGCCGAAGACCTGAGGGGATGATGTTCTTACAACTCCGGTGTTGGAATAGTTAGTACTTATGTTTCCGCTCAATAGCTTAATTCTGTAGTAGTATAGGTTATTGGGCGAAACTGTATTGTCTGTATAACTCCTTATATTTCTTCCGACTTGTGCAATTTCAACAAAGTCCATCTTATTGGTTCCTCTTTCGATTATGTATCCTTCTGCATTTTCGGAGTTGCCCTTCCACTCCAAAAAGACCTCGACAGGAGAAATATTTTTTACAACGAGGTTTGACGGAGGAGTAAGGGGCTTCATTACAAACTCTATTTCATCGCTGTATGCCGTAAACTTCTCAGATGATGTTTTCACTATTGCAGCTACCCGAAAACGGTACAGGCTATTTTCCTCTAAATCCCCAATAATAAGATTTTTAATTCCAGAAGTAAGGGTGGCTATTTCCTTCCACGCCTCACCTATCTTTAATTTTGTTTCAACACAAAAATTAGAAATGTTAGTGTTTTTATTTTCCCAGCTAAGATTGATGGAATTATTAGATATAATGGTTATACTAAGGTTTTCGGGTGAATTAAGCAATAACTTGTCTACATAGAATTCGTTGGAGTAATTTGAAGAATTATAAGAATTAGCGGCCTTAATTCTATAAGTATAGCTCATGTTTGGCAGTATATCCAAATCAAACCATTCGTTAGAATTTGGGGTTTGGGTTGCAACTTTTATAAATGAGCCTTTTCCGGCCTTTCTTTCGATTATAAATTCGGTTTCATCACTAATCATATCCGTCCAAGTCAGTCTTATTGTTCCTGAAGACATCCGGACGGCTTTTAAGTTGGTTGGGGGTTCAATTTTTGTATAGGCACCCATTCCTTCAGGGTTGTCCGGATAGGATGTAGAATATACATCATCTGCGAGAACTGTTCTAATTCTGTAAAAGAACTGGGTGCTCGGGAGAAGATCTATGTCACTGTAATTGGTAATTCCGGCTTCAAGAATCTTTATAATGGACCAATCTCCGTTTTCGCCGTCTTTTCTTTCAACAAGGGTTCTGTAATTCGACAGATCAGCATATTCCCAAGACAGGTCAATCTGTGTATGGGATACGGGAGTAACCTGTAGCGAACGGGGAGATTGCCGGTTAATGGATGTTGTGCATTTAACGGTGTTGCTGTAAGAGGATGCATTACCTGCCGAATTAAAGGGAATAACCCTGTATGTGTAAACCGATTTATTATCCACAGTGTCTGTATAACTGGTAGTGTTTGCAGGCAGAGATGCTATTTCCATAAATGCTCCCGAGTCAACCTTCCTTTCTACCTTAAATCCGGATTCGTTACTGGATGTGTCCTGCCAGTTTAATGTTATCAAGGTAGAACTTGAAATTTCAAGATAGAGTGATTTTGCCGGAGAGGGTGGACCGGTGTATACACGATAGGCAGAGGTTGAAGCACTGCTGCTTTGGTCATGGGCTGTCACTTTATAATAATAGGATTTATTGAGTTCAATGTTATTGGTATCGGTATAACTTGTTATGTTGCTGTCTAATATGGCAATGGTGACATAATTCCCAGTGGTTCCGTCCCTTCTTTCTATCTCTAGGCTGAAGTCGTTGCCGGGAGGGTTTGTCCAGCTAAGGTCAATTCTGCCGGGACTTACGGGAGCACACTGAAGGTTTGAAGGTGCCAAAAGCCTTGTAACGGGCTCTGAGATATTGCTAAAGCCCGTATACCTTCCATTATCTATGCTCAATCTGTATCTATAAGTTCCATGGTCGACATAGTCTGTGGTTTTGCTGCTGTCTTTTGTGAGCTTGTTTTTTACTATTTCCCACGAACCCCAAGAGTTTTCCATGTATTTCGCTCTCTCGAGCCGAAACTCCTGTATGTTTGGGTGGTTTTCCCATGAAATAGTAACAGTGCCCTTTTGTATAGATGCATTTATAAAAGGCAGTGAAATTGGAGTTATGGTAGTGGGAGAAGATTCATCGGACAGATGTCCTTTTCCGTCAGAAGATAAAAGGGTGTATTGGGTCTGTGTACCCGGGGAAAGGGTAGGATCAACAAAACTTATACCGGTTTCGTCGCCGCTTACCACCGCAATCTGTTCCCCATCACCCCTTGTTACAGTAATATTTTCTACGGCGAGGGAGTTGTTTACCCATGCAAGGGTGACCTTTTTACTGTTGATATCTAAATGCGAGGATGTTATGGAGGGTGCCTTCATTTTTTCTGTAGAGACTGTAGAGGATGCAGACTCAATGACATTTCCCTCCAGAGACACAGCAGCCACACTATAGTTGTAGGAGGTTTCGGGTGAAAGCCCGGTATCCTCAAAACTCAAGTAGTTTTTTTCGATATCAACGTCTATATTTGCAATAAGGACATCATCTCTTTTTAAGCTGTAGTAAACTGCATTAGTTACCGATGACCAGTTAAGGTTTATTTGAGTATCGGAATTCAGTATTGCAGGATTTGCACTAAAATTAAAACCCGCTTTAACAGTACTCATCATAACAAAAGACATAATTAAAACGGCCAGTAAAAAAATAGCAATTTTAAGATGATTATCTATGATTAGTTTCATGATTACCCTCCATTAGATCCAATAAAGGAAAACAAAAAGATCTATCAAAGTTTTTATCGAATAATTTTATGATAAAATTAATGGGTTCTTAGTAGGAAATTATGAAGGCTAATTTGCGTCGAAAAGTCTGTCAATTTATTGGTGGGGCACCATCAAAGCGATGTTATTGGCAGGTTTAAAGGCTTGGATAGTAGACGGTTTTTTGTGGGGGTAAATGATATTGAAATATAAATTTAATATTGGGAAAAAATACTCTTGAAACTTGTTATTTTTTTTAGTATACT
>JGI24710J26742_10004107_pt1 | contig 12114 bp, 9 predicted proteins | sample BioPla2DNA2_FD_26742 | JGI IMG/M metagenome (IMG submission 26742) | reverse complement strand
TTGTACTACCAAGTGCATAGCCGAGTAGCCAAGTTCGGAAGGGATAAACGCTGAAGGCATCTAAGCGTGAAGCCTCCCTCAAGATAAGATATCCCATTACACAAGTAAGTAAGACCCCTTGAAGACGACAAGGTAGATAGGACAGAGGTGGAAGTGTGGTAACACATGTAGCTGACTGTTACTAATAGGTCGAGGGCTTGACCTAAATAGGTTTGATATAGTGGATGATTTTCTGTGTGTAGTAATGTACTAATATTGGCCCAGTGGCTCAGTTGGTTAGAGCGCCGCCCTGTCACGGCGGAGGTCGAGGGTTCGAGTCCCTTCTGGGTCGCTGTAATATTTTAGAACCACAATAATCCCATGGGATCTTAGCTCAGCTGGGAGAGCACCTGCCTTACAAGCAGGGGGTCATAGGTTCGAGCCCTATAGGTCCCATTTTACAAGAGATATAAATACTATCTAAATGCCGATGTGGCTCAATTGGCAGAGCAGCTGACTTGTAATCAGCAGGTTATCGGTTCGAGTCCGATCATCGGCTTTCAACAAAGACTCGATTGTTGATATTATATGGATGGGTTCCCGAGTGGCCAAAGGGGGCAGACTGTAAATCTGTTAGCGATGCTTTCGAAGGTTCGAATCCTTCCCCATCCATTTGGCGTAAGCCATATAATATATATAAGTTCGCCGCTTAGCAATATGGTATGCGAACAAAATAATATCGCGGGGTGGAGCAGTCTGGAAGCTCGTCGGGCTCATAACCCGAAGGTCGTAGGTTCAAATCCTACCCCCGCAATTCAATTATTTGCGTCATTAAGAGACGAAGTATACCGTGCCCAGATAGCTCAGTTGGTAGAGCAGAGGACTGAAAATCCTCGTGTCGCTGGTTCAATTCCGGCTCTGGGCATTTTAATATTATATTAAAGGGGACATTAGCTCAGGCGGTAGAGCACTTGACTTTTAATCAAGGTGTCCGGGGTTCGAGTCCCCGATGTCTCATAATAACGACCTATTTTAGGTCGTTTTTTGTTGAACTTGTATATTTATCCTTATAATATATGGTTGATAATTTGACATAGAATCGGAACAGGGTTACTATTATTAATATGCTGTAGGTTATCAAAGGAGGATACTGTGTTACAAAGAAGTATTGATAAGTTGAAACATTGGCTTGCCAAAAGTGATAACATTGTTTTCTTCGGAGGTGCCGGGGTGTCAACGGAAAGCGGAATACCGGATTTTCGTAGTGTTGACGGCTTATATCACCTAAAGTATGATTATGCTCCGGAAACCATATTAAGTCATAGCTTTTTCATAAGACATACAAAGGAGTTCTATAGGTTTTATAAGGAGAAGATGATTTACGAAGATACCGAGCCAAATATAACCCATCTAAAGCTTGTCGAGCTGGAAAACACGGGAAAGCTAAAGGCTGTAGTGACTCAGAATATCGATGGACTTCACCAGAGAGCAGGAAGTAAAAATGTTTTAGAGCTTCATGGGTCCGTGTATCGAAATTATTGCATGAAATGCCGTCAATTTTATACCATTGATAAAATTATGGAGGCTGAGGAAGTACCCACCTGTGAATGCGGAGGTATAATAAAGCCTGATGTTGTGCTTTATGAAGAAGGCTTAGATGATGAGGTTGTCTCCAAAGCGATTTATGCAATCGCGGAAGCGGACATACTTATTATTGGGGGAACATCCTTAAGCGTATATCCGGCATCGGGTCTAATAAGATATTATTCCAAAGATAAGATGGTATTAATAAATAAATCTGTTACACCATATGACCGGGAGGCAGATTTATTGATAAATGCAGGCTTGGGAGAGATCTTTTCTAAGCTATAATTATATGAAGATATAAATTCATATGGAGGAGAAGTTTCACAATAAAAATCATAGGAAAAGTTTATCAATTGACGGTTGCCACATAACGTATTTTATTGTATATTTAGTATTGTATGCGACACACTAGCTTTAATAAGCAGATTTATTCCAAGTGAAANTTACATTTATTTAAAGGAGGAAATATAATGAGCAATATAGACATAATGTCAGTTAATGCCATCAGAGTTTTATCCGCTGATGGAGTACAAAAAGCCAATTCAGGACATCCGGGCCTCCCCCTTGGAGCNGCTCCAATGGCTTATGAATTGTGGGCAAAACATATGAAGCATAATCCTGCAAATCCAAAATGGCCGAACAGAGATAGATTCATCTTATCAGGTGGCCATGGGTCCATGCTATTATATTCATTATTACATTTGTTTGGTTATGGTCTGACATCTGAGGATTTGGCACAGTTTAGACAGGACGGCTCTTTAACACCGGGTCATCCGGAATACGGACATACCGTTGGCGTTGAAGCGACAACCGGTCCTCTGGGAGCTGGAATGGCCACTGCTGTAGGAATGGCAATGGCAGAGGCTCATCTTGCAGCCATATTTAATAAGGAAGGCTATCCCGTAGTGGATCATTATACATTTGTTCTCGGTGGAGACGGATGTATAATGGAGGGCATAACCTCTGAGGCGATGTCGCTGGCAGGAACACTTGGACTAGGTAAATTAATCGTGCTGTACGATTCAAATAAAATTACCATTGAGGGCGATACAGATATAGCATTCACCGAGGATGTTAAGAAAAAGTTTGAAGCTTTTGGCTTCCAGACCCTAGTTGTCGAAGACGGTAATAATCTGGATGAGATCGGTGCCGCAATTGAGGCTGCCAAGGCAGACTTAAGCAGACCTTCTATGATAACCATCAAGACTAAAATCGGTTACGGCAGTCCAAAGGAGGGCATGGCAAGTGCACACGGAGAGCCACTAGGAGTAGAGAATGTAAAGGCCTTAAGAGAAAAGCTTGGTTGGACATCTGAGACTGCTTTCGAGGTTCCCGAAGAAATATATGAGAATTATAAGGCTATTGCCAAGAAGAATGCCTTGGTTGAAGAGGAATGGAATAGACTATTTTATAGCTACAGTAAAGAATATCCCGAAATGAAAGCGCTATGGGATAAGTATCATGATAAAAATGCTGCTAAGGATTTAATTAATGATGAAGACTTCTGGGCATATGATGATAAACCCGATGCTACCAGAAATCTATCCGGACAGGTAATAAACAGGATTAAAAATCGTCTTCCTAATTTAATCGGTGGAAGTGCAGACCTGGCACCTTCAACAAAGACATTAATGAAGGACGAGGGTTCATTCTCCAGAAATAATTACAGCGGACGCAACCTACATTTTGGTGTAAGAGAATTAGCCATGGCGGGAATAGGAAACGGTCTTGCGCTACACGGCGGTTTAAAGCCATATGTATCTACATTCTTTGTATTTAGCGACTACGTAAAGCCAATGGCCAGATTATCCGCTCTTATGGGAATGCCTTTAACCTATGTATTTACCCATGACAGTATCGGTGTAGGTGAGGACGGACCGACCCATGAGCCCATTGAGCAGTTGGCAATGCTTCGCGCTATGCCAAACTTCACTGTATATCGTCCGGCGGATGCGACAGAATGTATTGCAGCCTGGTACTATGCTATTACATCTGAAAACACACCGACAGCTCTGGTTCTGTCTCGTCAGAACCTGCCACAGCTTAAGGGATCCTCGAAGGAGGCATTAAAGGGTGCTTATATAGTCTCCGATTCCAAGAAAGATGTTCCCGATGCAATTATCATCGGAACCGGTTCTGAAGTGCAGCTCGGAATAGGTGCCCAGGAAGAGCTGTTAAAAGAGGGTATTGATGTAAGAGTAGTCAGTATGCCATCTATGGATGTATTTGAAGCGCAGTCAGATGAATATAAGGAAAGTATTCTTCCTAAGAATGTTAGAGCAAGAGTGGCTGTAGAGGCATTATCCGGTTTCGGATGGGAAAAATATGTTGGATTGGATGGTGCTATTATAGCTATGAACAGCTTTGGCGCATCTGCGCCCGCAAATGTTCTTTTTGAGAAATTTGGATTTACAGTAGATAATGTAGTAAAGGCTGTAAAAACCACATTAAGCTAAAGAACTCTTTTATTTAATAATAACTGAATTTTTGGAAGGCCGGGAAAAGGTATAAAGCTCTTATCCTTGCCTTCCTTTTCATTTCTAATTAAATTCTAATATAGATATGTTGAAAAATCCTTTGTCAAAAGCTACAATAAGAATCAGATATTGATAAATTAAGGGAGGGATACCAGGTGGCGAAGATTTTAATTATAGAGGATGAGCTAAAAATAGCCAGGTTTTTAGAATTAGAGTTGAAGCATGAGGGATACGAAGTACTGATAGCCGGCGAAGGCAGACAGGGTTTGGAGAAGGCCCTGAAGGAGAATGTGGATTTGGTAATATTGGATATTATGCTTCCAGGGATAAACGGTATTGAAGTATGCCGCAGAATTCGTCTGGAATCCCAGGTTCCCATTATAATGCTTACAGCCAAGGATGATGTGTCAGATAAGGTGGCAGGTCTTGACACCGGAGCGGATGANTATATGACTAAGCCTTTTGCGATTGAAGAATTGCTTGCAAGAATCCGTGTGGCTCTCAACAGAAAGAAGAATCAGAAGGAGCCGAAGCTTGAAAACTTAGAAATAGGGAAATTAAAACTAAATCTCGCAAGCAGAAGCGCTTATTATGGAGAGGACGAACTGACCTTAACGAAGAAGGAATATGAACTCCTTGAATACATGATACGTAATAAGAATATCGTTCTTAGCAGAGAACAGCTTCTGAATCATGTATGGGACTATGAATATTTTGGAGATACAAATGTTGTAGATGTATATATAAGATATTTAAGACAGAAAATAGATGAGAAATATGGCGTTCATCTGATTTCAACAGTTCGAGGAGTAGGCTATATTATTAAGGATTAAAACACATCATTTATATGCTTAGACAAAAGGGGATAATATGAGCTGGGATAATTTTTTAGAATTTATACGTCGGACATTGGTAAAAATAATTCTCCCTATTCGAAATAAGAGATTGGCATTCTTGAATAGCTTGAGGCTGTCTATTCTGTTTCGGATTTCAATGGGATATCTCAAGCTGCTTATAACCCATGGGATTTTACTTATAATCGGACTCTTTCTTATATATATGTATACGGAAAAAGAAGGTTACAGCAAGATGGCCGATGACATAATAGCTTCCATCAGTGAGTCAGAAGGAAGCTTATATGTTAATCCTTATTTTATGCAGGGCCTTTCCATGAAAATAGAACATACTGACACAGGAGAAGAAGTTTATAACGACATAGCATATCACCCAACATCCGATAAGGCATTCTTTCATGGGATTCATTTTGACAGAAAAAGCGAGAATCATATATTGGTTGTTAATGAGGAAATAGAGTTTTCGGTTGATGAGGAACCTTATCAGGTAATCTTTCAATATGATTTAACAGGTAGTTATAAAAGCTTTCTGTCAATGCTATGGAAGCTGATTATCCTTTATATTGTCATAGTTACTCTTATTATTAAGAAAGGAAGAAAGAGCGATGAGAAGCTGTTCGAACCGCTTCAGATAATGTCAGCAACCGCAAGCCGCATGAGCGCCCATAACCTACATAGTGCAAGGCTGAATGTGGCCGGAACTCAGAATGAACTGAAGGATTTGGCAAATGTTATTAATGAGATGCTCGATAGAATAGAAACCTCTTATGAAAGTCAGAAGCAATTTGTATCGGATGCCTCCCATGAGCTTAGGACACCGATTGCGGTAATCCAGGGATATGCAAATATGCTGGATCGCTGGGGCTCCACCAATAAAGAGGTACTGGAGGAATCCATAGAAGCCATACAAAATGAAGCCCGTGCGATGCAGGACCTTGTGGAAAAGCTTCTTTTCTTATCAAGACATGATAAAAAGACCTTAAAGCTTCATAAGAAGAGATTCAATATGAGGCCTATGGTTGAGGATATGGTTAAGGAAACCAGACTGGTTACAGAAAACCGTATTATTAACAGCCCAATACTGGAGGATGTAGAGGTATATGGTGATCAGCAGGCATTGAAGCAGGCCATTCGGATATTTATAGATAATGCAATTAAGTATTCTAACGATGGTGATGAGGTTACGATCCTATGTCAAAACCATAAGGGAGATTGTGTTATTACAGTCCAAGATACTGGTGTAGGCATGACCAGAAATGATGTGGAGCATATATTTGACAGATTTTACAGATCCGAGCATGTAAGAAGTCAAAANATCAGCGGTCACGGGCTAGGGCTTTCCCTGGCAAAGCTAATCATTCTTGCACATACCGGCAAAATAAAGGTCCGTACCCAGTTTACTAAGGGTACCAGTTTTATAGTAACCATACCAAAAAGAAGATTTTAAAAGACTGTTTCAAAATGTTATTTTGAAACAGTCCCTTAAGTTAATTCATAGACACAACTATATATTCTTAAACTGTGCCATGTATAGGTCGTAATACAGACCTTTTTTTGCAAGGAGTTCTTCGGAGTTGCCTTCCTCCAATATCTTTCCTTGGTCGATTACAAATATACGGTCCGCCTTACTTATTGTAGACAGCCTATGGGCGATTACAAATGATGTACGACCCTTAAGNAACGCCTCAATGCCCCGCTGAACCAACAGCTCGGTATGGGTATCGATACTCGATGTGGCTTCATCCAGTATTAATATTTTTGGCATAGAAACCATGGTTCTGGCAAAGGCCAGTAGCTGTCGCTGTCCGATAGAGAGCCCGCCGCCTCTTTCCCTTAGCTCCGTATCGTAGCCGTTCTCAAGCTTCATGATAAAATCATGGGCATTGACGGCCTTAGCTGCCGCAATAATTTCTTCATCGGTAGCATCCAGCTTACCGTATCTTATATTATCCTTTACCGTACCGGAGAACAGGAAGTTATCCTGAGTCATAATTCCCATCTGTCTTCTTAAGCTCTCGATGGACACATCTTTAACATTCAAGCCATCAATATATACGTTCCCCTGCTGAACATCATAAAAACGGCTTATAAGGTTAACGATGGTTGTTTTTCCTGCTCCTGTGGGACCGACTAAGGCAATGGTTTCTCCCGGCTTAACGGTAAAGCTGACATCGTTTAGAACCTGTGTATCACCATCATATGCAAATGTTACGTGATCAAAGGTTACCTCGCCTTTAATAACGGGCATCTCCTCAACATGGGAGGCATCCGATATCTCAGGCTTGGTGTCCAGAATATCAAAGATTCGCTCTGCACCTGATATATTAGTAATCAGCTTATTATAGAAGTTACTTAAATTCATAATAGGGCGCCAAAACATACCAATATATATACCGAAGGATATTAAGGTTCCTACATTATCCACCCCTATACCCATAAGCTTGATTGCCACATAATACATAGCGATAGTACCGAGTCCCCAGCTGATGTCTATTACGGAGAAAAAAGCATCGTTTATAACCACTGCCTTCATAAATGAACCTCTATGCTCAGCAAGCAGCTGGTCAAAATCTTCCTCAGTTTCTCCCTCTGCCGTAAAGCTTTGAATAATTCTCATTCCGGACAGATCCTCATGAACAAAGGCATTTAGATTCGAGCTTTTTTTCCTATGAATACGCCATCTTAAATGGGCCCTTGTTTCGATATACCATAAACCACCAAGCATAAGCGGAAGGCTGACTAAGGATGCCAGTGCCAGGCGCCAATTCTTCAGAAGCATTATGATTACCACTGCACTTATAGTTACAAAGTCCGGTATAAGTGTCGTAACACTATCGGAAAGCACATCCTTCAGGGAATTAACATCCCCTATGATTCTCGCAAGAATTTTTCCCGTCGGTCTGCTGTCAAAGAAGTTAAAGCTGAGTTTCTGTATGTGGGTATATAACTCCTGTCTTATTCTAAGCAATACATCATTTGACATTTTTGCCATCAGGAACATTCTTGTTTTTACCAATATGATAAATACCAGATTTATTCCTAAGGCAAAACCGATTAGCATTATTAAATTTCTTACATCCTTGTTGGCTATATGAACGTCAATTGCCCGTTCAATTAGCAGAGGATTAATTATCGAGATTGCAACCGTTATCAGCATAATCAGAATAACGATCACGATTGTTAACCTATATTTTAATAGATAACGGAACAAGCGAAGCATAGTGGTTTTTTTATTGACCGAGCTCATTTGCTCGTCATCTCTTATTGCATTTATTGACATATGGCCACCTCCCTGTCATCAGATCCGGTACGGGATAAGCTGTGATTCGAAGAATATTCACCGTACTGTGCTAAGTAGGTCTGATAGTAATATCCTTTCTCCTTAAGGAGAGTTTCATGTGTTCCCCGCTCAGTGATCTTACCGTCCTCCAGAATAATAATTTCATCGGCATTTCTTACAGCTGATATTCTGTGGGCAATTATTATTTTNGTGGAATCAATCTGAGACAGTGATTTTTGTATTAAATGCTCTGTTTCCATATCGAGAGCAGAAGTAGAATCATCCAGTATAAGTATGGGTGCCTTCTTAGCTAAGGCTCTGGCAATACTGATTCTCTGCTTTTGACCGCCGGACAGTCCGACTCCACGTTCTCCGATAATTGTTTCATAGCGGTCATCCATCTTGTCGATAAATTCACTTGCCTGTGAATATTTGGCCGCTTTAATCACCTCATCCTGTATAATTCGGTCTCTGTTTCCTAATTTAACGTTTTCGTTTATTGTATCAGAGAACAGGAAAACATCCTGCATAACGAGGGATATGCTTCCCCTAAGCTGCTTTAAGGTTAAATCCTTAATATTAACACCGTCCAGCCGAATTTCTCCCTCCGACACATCATAAAACCGTTGTAAAATATTAACGATTGATGTTTTTCCTGTGCCTGTGGCACCCATTATACCGATGGTTTTACCTGCCGGCAGCTTAAAGCTAATATCCGAGAGAATTTTTTTATCATTAATAGTCAATGACACCTTATCGAATTCTACCGAGCCCTGAACCTCATCCAAAATAACAGGGTTGTCAGACTCGATTATTACAGGTTTTTGAGCGAATATCTTTTTAATTCTCTTATAGGAAGCAAACGCTGCGGCCAAATCGTTTGAAAGCCAACCCAGCATTTCCATAGGCCATACTATGTTCATAGAGTACTCGGTAAAGGCGCCTAAGGTTCCAAGAGTAATATCGCCATTTATAACCTTATATCCCCCAAATAAAATTACTATCATAGGGAGAAGCTTTGTAATCAGCTGAAAATAAGGATAAAGCTTTATAAATACCTTGGACTGCTTCATATTCAAATCATAATACTGCTTATTATGAGACAGGAATTTCTTTATCTCAAATTTTTCTCTTGCAAAGGATTTAACCGTACGAACACCGGAAAGATTCTCCTGTGCGACGGTATTTAGCTTGGCGTTTTGTTCGCTGATTTGCTCATATATTTTACCCAGCTTATTCTCCATCAGAATCGCAAGACCTGCTACGACGGGCAGCACAATTGTCGGTATAATTGCCAGGCCGGGACTTAGTCTATACATAAAAAACAATGCAATTCCGGTATGGATGATTACCTCGAAGATAAGCATGCTGACATATCCGGCAGCAGCCCAGATTCTATCCACATCATCCTTTACTCTTGACATAAGCTCTCCGGTATTGTTCTCATCAAAAAAGCTGATCGACAGACCCTGAATATGGGTAAACAATCGTTTTCTTAGCTTTGAAGCTATTTTTGAACTAACCGTATCAAAAACCAGTTCCTTGAAATAGGCAAATATAGCCCTTCCAAATCCAATGAACAGAATCATTAATAATAGAGAGGTAAGCAATTCCACCTCGCCACCGATTATTACCTGATCTATAATACGCTTTGTAATCTGTGGAGAAACCATATCCATAATGACTGAAACCACAGTACAAAAAAGTGCAAATGCATACGCATACCAATATTTCTTAAAATAGTAAGACAGTTTATTCATTACTCCTCCATTTCTTGCATTCCCTAGATGCATTACGTTCGGTAGTCAAAAACCGGGCTAAAGCTTAAAATAAAATAAGCCGTGGCAGAAATACCACGGCAAACAAGCAAAAATCCGGATTGTTTTAGTTAATCCTTTCCAAAGGCAGCAGGGTTGGATTGGATAACTTATGAACGAATTCGATTCTTACAGTTCCATGAGGTATTTCTACATAAGGACATAGCTATAGCGTTAAAATGTTTTGTACCGATTTGATTTCTAGCTAATAATAAAGTCATATGTTTTACCTCACTTTCTGTAATAGTCTGCCAACATTATATATGTAAGAATTGCTATTGTCAATAATAAATTTCAAATTATTTTAAATATTGTAATATGCCAGAGGATTAACTATACCAACCTCAATATGATAATAAAACGTATAATTTATTCCATTATTGCTATAATTACAATTTCAATTGTTAATATTGTGATAGCTGCCAGTGTAGGTGCTTAAAATAAATAAAATAATAACGATATTATTAACTTTTAATTAAAATTTTCAATCTTCAATCTTTGTTCATAATTATATGTTATACTGTACATATTGGGTCGACTATGACTGAAAATTTTGTGCGGTTTGACTATACATCAGCAAAGGTTGTGATTGAATGGAACTACCTATAATGTATAATAAAGCGGAGGAGTGGAGCCACGTTCTATTACTATATGATGCGGCATTGAAACAAATAAACACAAAACTGGAAATACTTAATAATGAGCTTAAACTGACGCATCAATATAACCCCATAGAGCATATTAAGTCCAGACTTAAGACTCCGCAAAGCATTGCAAAAAAATTAAGACAATATAATAAAGAATTGACCGTTGATAATATTATAAAATTTGTTAATGATGTTGCAGGTATTAGAATCATCTGCTCCTTTACATCAGATATTTACCGAATTGCCGACTTGATATCCTCACAAAAGGACATAAAGGTGTTAAAAATAAAAGATTATATCGCCAACCCAAAACCGAATGGGTATACAAGTTATCATATGATTGTTGCCATACCTGTTTGTCTGTCTAATATTACCATAGATACTAAGGTTGAGATACAGATAAGAACAATAGCCATGGATTTTTGGGCAAGCCTGGAGCACAAGATTTATTATAAGTTTGAAGGAAATGCACCGGACCATATTAGAAGAGAACTGAGGGAATGCTCGGAGCTGGTTTCATACTTAGATAAAAAAATGCTTTCAATAAATGAAGACATTCAAAAATATTCAGAGCAGCAGTCAAAGGNTTTTAATAGTGAAGGAATATACAAATCATATGCGGTGGAATCCTTCGGAACAATTGTAGATGAGGAGCAGAACAAAGAGGATAACGAGGACATAAAGAAGGATAGTAAGGATAAGAAAAAACNAGGAAAGAACCGAATGCTTTTTGGCTTTGGAGTATAATTCGGTTAGAGGAGGGTACAAATGAGTCTATTTCCTTTTTTAAAAAACAAGGAGAATACTGACCAAGACCAAACCAAGGACAGAAATGATTTTCGACTGACTCAGTATAAAGAAGTACTAAAACGCTATAAACAGTCCATGGAGGAGTTTATTCAAAGACTCAGCCTTGCGGACAATCAACCCGTTGAAGGCCATCTATCCATCGTTCAGACATCGATGCAGCTGTCTCAGATAATGAATCAGATGGAAGAGATTCTCTTGCAATTGGAGGAGATAAAGCTTAAGGAAAGCGGATGGTCTCAGGAGCAAAGTGAAGAGGCTCTTAATCAGGGAAGAAAAGCATTAGACCAGATGGAAAGCTTAGCAGCGACCCTCATCGAGACTAATTATAAGCTGGAAGAACTCGACAAGCGAATGATAAATAATATGAACACGGAAATGTCAGAGATGCATAAGCAGTTGTTATACCATATTAAGGAAGAACAGGCCGGTTTACGGGAAAATTATCTTAAGATACATAAGACAGTGAAAGGCAACCGAGCCTTATTATGGTTGCTGTTTATACTGCAGTTTATTGGCTTGGGAGCAATTGCATTTATAATATTGTACCTATTGGACCTATTANCTTTCTTATAATAAAATGTAAATACAAAGGGGCTGCGATGCAGCCCCTAATTTTTTAAAGCTTAATGTTCTTTAATAATGATGCAAGACTGGTGGTTACCT
>JGI24710J26742_10004106_pt1 | contig 12115 bp, 10 predicted proteins | sample BioPla2DNA2_FD_26742 | JGI IMG/M metagenome (IMG submission 26742) | reverse complement strand
AGTTTTTTGGCACCACCCATGCCCACTTCTTCATCGGTGGTAATGACACATTCCAACCTTGGATGTTCTAAGGTCTCATCTGCTAGTAATGCCATCATGTAAGCTACAGCAATTCCATTGTCTGCGCCCAATGTGGTACCATCTGCTTTTAAGAAATCCCCGTCCACTACCAGCTTGATTTCATCCTTTAAAAAATCATGGATCGATTCATTTAGCTTTTCACATACCATATCCATATGGCCTTGTAGAATTACGGCAGGTTCATTCTCATATCCCGGTGTTGCTTCTTTGATAATGATTACATTCATGGATTCATCCTGAGTATACTCCAATCCAAGAGACTTTGCAAATGCAACCAGAAAATTACTGATTTCGGTTTCATTTCCCGATCCTCTTGGTATTTTTGATATTTCACTGAAATACTTGAAAATCCCTTTATAATCCATCTGTTCCAAGCTCTTGTCCATCTTAACACATGCCTTTCTTAAACAAATTATAGTTTTCTATGACCATCAAAAGTCATGCTTGTCTTTTATTTTAAGTTTCTATGATTAATTTTTAAAACTGTGAATTGGTGCCGGTATTCTTCCCCCACGGTTAATAAAATTATCACAGCTAAAGGAATTCACCTTCATTACTGGAGCATATCCTAAAAGCCCACCAAATTCTACCCGGTCGCCTATGGTTTTCCCTTTTACCGGAATAATTCGAACCGCAGTGGTTTTTTGATTTATCATACCGATCGCCATTTCATCTGCAATAATTCCTGAAATTGTAGTTGCTTTGGTATCTCCTGGTATAGCAATCATATCAAGACCTACGGAACATACACAGGTCATTGCCTCCAGTTTTTCTAGGGTAAGGGCTCCAGCCTCCACAGCGTTAATCATACCCTGATCTTCACTAACCGGAATAAAAGCACCACTTAAACCACCAACATAGGAAGAAGCCATAACTCCTCCCTTTTTCACCTGGTCATTGAGCAGGGCTAGCGCTGCTGTGGTTCCTGGGGCTCCTGCATATTCCAATCCAATTTCCTCTAAAATCTCTGCAACACTATCACCAATCGCTGGAGTAGGTGCTAAAGATAAGTCTACAATACCAAAGGGTATATTTAATATTTTAGAAGCTTCCTGGGCTACTAATTGGCCTACTCGAGTAATCTTGAAGGCTGTCTTTTTTATGGTTTCACAAAGGGTTTCAAAATCAGCTCCCCTAACACTTTCCAAAGCTTTCTTCACTACTCCAGGTCCACTGACACCAACGTTGATTACCGCGTCTCCTTCTGTTACACCGTGAAAAGCACCTGCCATAAATGGATTATCATCGGGAGCATTACAGAATACAACTAATTTTGCACAACCAATAGAATCTTTATCTTTGGTATATTCTGCAGTCTCTAATATGATTTCCCCTAGTAATTTCACTGCATTCATATCAATTCCGGTTTTTGTTGAACCAACATTAACCGAACTACAAACCCGCTCGGTCTGGCTTAAAGCCATAGGAATTGACTGAATTAATAGCTTATCACTAGCTGTCATAGCCTTGGACACCAGAGCCGAATAGCCTCCGATAAAGTTGACACCAACCGTGGACGCCGCTTCATCTAGGGTTTTGGCAATGGTGACATAATCCTCAGGTGTTTTGCAGGCCGCTGCACCCACCAAGGAGATTGGGGTTACCGATATTCTCTTATTCACAATCGGTATCCCATACTCTCTTTGTATTCTGTTACCGGTAGCAACCAAATTTTCAGCCACTCTGGTTATTTTATCATAAATTTTACGGTTTACTTCCTCCAAATCGGGTCCGGAACAATCCAGAAGACTAATACCCAGGGTTATCGTTCTGACATCCAGGTTCTCCTGCTCAATCATCTTATTGGTTTCGATGACCTCTTGTATATTAATCATATTAATGTCTCCTTCTATATTCTGTGCATTTTATCAAAAATATCCTCACGCTGAGCCTTTATAATTACACCGATTTCGGAACCGATTTGTTCCAGTTCTTCTAATAGAACCTCAAAATCTTTGGGAGACTCTGAGGTATCAACAATCATCATCATATTAAAGAAGTCCTGAACAATGGTTTGGGAAATATCAAGAATGTTAATTCTATTGTTTGCTAGGTAGGTACAGACCTTAGCAATGATACCAACTCTATCCTTACCAACTACTGTTATTACTGTTTTCTTCATAAGACCATGGCTGCAGGCTATGTACAACAGCCATTTCACGCTCCTCTCGCTTTATCTTAATTCCTTTTATATCATCACCATCTGGGAAGGACAATCCCTATGGGCAACGCTTAACTTGATTTCTGGACGAGCTAGCTTTTGACTTTCTAATTCACAACAAACAGTTTCGTAAGCCAGCTCTTCATAATTGTTTTCCTTACTTAAATGAGCTAATAGAATATATTTTAATTTATTACTAATTAATTTTCCTATTAATTTTGCAGAACTTTCGTTGGACAAGTGTCCCTGGTCCCCCAAAATTCTTTGTTTTAAATAGTAGGGATACTTCCCAACCATTAACATATTTACATCATGATTGGCTTCAATAAATAGTAAATCAGAATCCTTTAATTTTGATACGATATAATCATCATATTTTCCTAAGTCTGTTGCCAAACCGATCTTCTTCCCCTCTGCTACCATGGAATAACATACTGGATTCGAAGCATCATGGGAGGTTGAAAATGGTTCTATATCAATATCATTAATTCGAAAACTTTCATTGGGTTTGATATAATGAAATAATTCCTCCGGTATTTCACCTAAACTTTTGATTCTTTTTATAGCCTGCGCTGTTTCCTCGGTAGCATAAATGGGGATTCCATATTTTCTTGATAAAACACCCAAGCCCGAAACATGATCGGAATGCTCATGGGTGATTAAGATCCCTTGTATCGTATCCGGCATGATATCAATCCCATTTAAGCCGTTTACAATTCGTTTTGCACTAATTCCAACATCTACCAAAAGATTGGTATGATTACTTCCAACATAGATGCAATTCCCACTACTACCGCTTGCTATGCTGCATAATTTCATATTAACACCGTGCCTTTCCATTACGTATCTATATTATGCCTGACACGGATGATTAGATTATACTTATCCAATCTTCCCCATCTTAACCCTNTTTTTGTCACTCAGTCTTGTGATATTCTAACTGAGTATCCCTCATTTTGCCTATTTTGTCAAGGTCAAATCCCGTCGAAAAATCTACTCCCCCAAAGGCTAAAGGTTATCCAATAATCGTTCAATTTGTTCCTCTAGGAATTTAACACCTTTCACATTTTCTATCACTTTGGGGTATCTTTGACGAAAGGCCTGATCTTTCCTTTGGCTCTCAAAGACCGAATTGATTTTTTCATCGGTATAATTGCGATGCTTCTTTAATCGATTTCTTCGTTCTTCTTCAGGAGCATGGACATACCAAACTTGGTCACAGATATAATCATAACCAGCTTCTATCATTAGGGCAGTTTCAATGAGAACATAAGGCACATTCCCCTCTGCTTTGGCCTTTTCTATCTCATTATTAACTGCAATTAATACCTGGGGATGGGTAAGCTCATTTAATTTTTGCAGTTTATCCTTTTGCTCAAAAACAATTTGAGCTAATTTTGTACGATCAATTCTTCCATCCTCTAATAAAATCTCTCTACCAAAATATTGAACGACCCCGTCATAACTGGCTCCCCCAGGCTCCATCTGTTCTCTGGCAATCTGATCCGTATCAATGTATCTGGCACCGTACTTATCTTGCATTATCCTTGCAACCAAAGATTTTCCACTGCCAATTCCCCCTGTAATGCCAATGACCTTCAATTACAATCCCACCTTACCTCTAGTATAATAAATATAACATCTAGAAATATATTATTTCGCTTCATACCAGTTATTTCCCTGCTTCACTTCTGCCACTAAAGGAATATCAAGTTTAGCAGCCTTTTCCATCTCTTCCACCATAATAGCAGCAACCTCATTCACTTCTTCCTTATGGGCTTCAACCAAAAGTTCATCGTGAATTTGAAGGATGAGTCTGGAACGCATATTTTTTTCCTTCAGCTTTTGGTTCACTCGAATCATTGCTATTTTTATAATATCTGCTGCCGTTCCCTGAATCGGAGAATTCATGGCTACTCGTTCGCCAAAGGAGCGCTGCATAAAATTACTGGAAGATAGCTCTGGTATAGGTCTTCTACGGCCAAATAGGGTCTTGGAATAACCTTCTTCTTTGGCATCTAAGACTAGTTGATCCAAGTAACTTTTTACTTTAGGGTAAGTTTCAAAATATTTTTCAATGTATTTCTCAGCTTCTTTTCTAGAAATATTTAGGTCCTGACCTAAGCCAAAGGAGCTAATTCCATAGACGATACCGAAGTTTACTGCTTTTGCATCACTTCTTTGGGCAGGGGTAACTTCCTCAAAGGGAGTATGGAATACTTCGGAAGCGGTGATGCGGTGGATATCCTTTTCCTCCTGATAAGCACGAAGCAACTTTTCGTCCCCAGACATATGAGCTAAGACACGAAGCTCAATCTGGGAATAATCTGCATCCAAGAATACATATTCTTCTTCCGGGATAAACACCTTACGTATTTTTCTACCTAGTTCCATCCGAATCGGTATATTCTGAAGGTTGGGATCCGTGCTGCTGATTCTTCCTGTTGCTGTTATGGTCTGATGGAACTTTCCATGGATACGGCCATCCTCACGGATATAACCAGCCAAACCATCTGCATAAGTTGATTTTAGTTTGGTTAACTGCCGATATTCCAAAATCATTCCGATCACTGGATGTTCGCTACGAAGTTTTTCCAAAATATCTGCTGCTGTAGAGTAACCCGTTTTTGTTTTCTTAGCAAAAGGCATTTTTAATTTTTCAAATAAAATAATTCCTAATTGTTTAGGAGAATTAATATTAAAGGTTTCTCCCACCAATTCATAGATTTTCTTTTCTAATTCCCCTATTCCAACCTCTAGATAATCTCCATATTCATTAAGGGCTTCCTTATTTACCCGAATCCCTCGAACTTCCATATCATATAAGGTATAAATCAAGGGCATTTCTACGGTTTCAAAGAGCTGGTACATCTCGGCCTGTAATAGAAGTTCTTTTAGGCGTTCAGCCGAGCGATATGCAATATAAGCACTATAACAAGCAAAGGATAAAAACTCTTTCTTACTTTCCAATATTGCAGTGGATAGTGATGCTTTACCAAGGAGATCCTCCCTAGAAGGGATGGTTAGTCCCAGATAATCTCTCGCAATATCATCATAATGATAAGTGTCCGTCAAGGGATTTAATAAATAGGCCGCAATGGCTGCATCAAACACCGGATCTTGTTCACAAACCCCTAGGTATGGAAGTTGTACTTTTAATCCAATGACCGATAATTGCTTCCCTTCCTTGGTAATTCTTGATGCTTTTCTACCTAGATATTCTGCTGTAATGGTGTCATTACATCCTATAAAATAAACCTTTTCCTCAGTATCGCAAAGGGAGGCTCCCAATACCTTCCCATTTTCTTCAACAATCTGAAAGCCCACTGGATGAGAACTCTTTAAATCGATTTGATCAAAGATTTTATCGGCTTCTTGCAGATCATTAACCCAAACAAAGCCTTCTTCGATGCCTGTTTCCATTGGAACTGATTCCATTTGAAATTTAGATAATAGATTTTTAAATTCCAATCTTTTAAATATTTGATATACGTCCTCATTAAACATCCGATCCAAACTGGCTTCATCCAGATTAAATTCCACATCACAATCGGTGCAAATGGTAGCCAACTCTTTTGATAAAAATGCTAACTCACGGTTGTCCTTCAAGGAATTTGTAATTTTTCCTGGTTTCATTTCATCGATATGCTCATAGATATTTTCAATGGAATGATATTGGGTAATTAGTTTTTCTGCTGTCTTTTCTCCAATCCCTGGGACCCCTGGAATGTTATCGGAAGAATCTCCCATTAACCCCTTCATATCGATAAACTCCTGTGGAGTAACATGATAACGTTCGATTACATCCTTTTCAAAATAATCTTCAATCTCTGTTCCAGTACGCTTGGTTTTGGGGATTCTTATTTTTATTTTATCACTAGCCAATTGCAGGAGATCTCGATCTCCGGAAACCAAGGAGACCGTATTTCCCGTCTTTTCCGCCTTCTTTGCTAAGGTGCCCAAAATATCGTCCGCTTCAAAACCAGGTTTTTCAAATATGGCGATATTCATGGCCTTTAAGACTTCCTTCATAACAGGAACTTGTTCCCTTAATTCTTCTGGCATCCCTTTTCTAGTCCCCTTATATTCAGTAAACCTCTCGTGACGAAAGGTTGGATGACTGGTATCAAAGGCGACTGCCAAATAATTTGGCTTTTCCTCATCGATTATCTTAAAAAGAATATTTAGAAATCCAAGGACTGCATTGGTATGCTCCCCCTTGGATGTTGTCAAATCTGGTAGCCCATAAAAGGCTCTATTTAATATACTGTGACCATCAATCAATACTACTTTCTTTTCCATCTCATTCCCGTAAGACTATATTACTCTTACGAAACCTCCTTCCAATCGGTATCAGCACATCAAGTTACATCGTTAATCTATCTCTAAGTCAAAATACTTCTGTAACATTAAATCGATTTCTTCATATCGTTCCTCTCCATACATCTTTCGTAGACGAAAGGTGCTTTTGCTTACAGGATTTCCTTTGAATTGCTCCTTATAGGTTAAATTAANCAAAAACGCAATCAATATTACCAATATTATAAATGCACCCTTTTTCCGATAGTATGTATATTTTGCATGAATGATTTTCTCCTGCGCCTTCTCCAATTTATTAGCCAACTCTTGATTATAATCATCGGATAGGTTTTTATCCTCGTCCAATTGCCTCATAGCGGTTAAGAGGGCATAATACACCTCTAACTCCTCCCTGCATTCTGAACAGGATAGGACATGATCAATAAATTCTTCGGTTTCTTGCAAATCCAGCTGATCATTGATAAATGGTGTAATCTGGCTTTGCGCCTTGATACATTTCATATAAGCAGCTCCTCTATATCAAGTGTAATTCATAGATACTAATAATAATTTATCACATAATCCATATATTGCATATATATTTTTTCTTGCAATTGGCATCATGAATTTTTTTAATGATTGCATATTGCCTAGAAAAAGTCAAATTTTCAGCTTCCCTAAACATCATTTCACCTATTAAAAATGTTCTAGTTTTACCCTTATGTACCTATGATTTACGAATGATTCAAATAATATTTTACTTAAATCATTCGTTATCAAAGGAAATATTACGTTTCAAAATAAAAATGGCATATTCATTTAATTTCTATGATATTTTTATTTTCATACTTGAAATCTAAAAACAATTGTGCTACAATAATTTTCGTTGACGCGGATGTGGCGGAATGGCAGACGCAGCAGACTCAAAATCTGCCGAGCTTAACACTCGTGAGGGTTCGAGTCCCTCTATCCGCAGTACTTCAAGGTTTTTTCATAATTCCAAATAGAATTAACAAATTTAACCCGGAAATTTTCTAAGGAAAATCTTCCGGGTTATTTTAATCCTACTTTTTCACACCTTATATATCCTTAACTCATTGACTTAAAGATTCAAGAAGCCTTAGAATGTAAGTATTTACGAACATGAGGAGGTTACTTATGATGAAAAATTTAACTAACAATAAGTCATCTAGGAATTATTTTAAAGAATGGTTCAGTATAAGAAAGAAGGATAAGGAAGAAAAAGCAATGATCAATCAATATAAATCTTCTAATCTGAATACCATTGATATGACTAGTAAATATCTTACCCTTGGAATCGATGATGTAAAAGCTTCTGTATTTCAATACACTATGGACAATACATTTAATAGACTTTTTGGTGATTTTAATACCTTCCAACTCTTCCGTTAAAGACATCTATCAGGGCTATATTCAATCGGAAGGTGGAAAGACCTTAGCTGATAAGTCAAAACTTTCATACTGGGTGGGAAAAGATGATAATGCTAGCATAAAATACAGAATTCCAAAACAAACGATAAAATATAAAGCAGTCCGTAAAAAGTCCTGCATATCCTTTTATGTTTAGATTACTTCCGTTCCAAAAAGACTGAAAAATAGAGGCTCCAACCGGATATAGGAATAAAACAGCTAAAATCATGAGGCAAAGAGGATTTTTAATATGAATCGATTGACTGGTAAAAGTCTTTGTATTTATTTGGGTTTTCAAAGGACTTTTTTCCTTTTTATCTTTTTGCTTTTTCTTTTTACATTTTCTGATTTGAAAATTTTATTTTAGACTGACTTATCGTCCATTGGTATTAAACATCAAAAAAAGACTGTTCCATTTCTGGACAGTCTTAATTTTGATTAAAAATATTTCTTATTACCCCAAAGGTTACTTTTTTTTAAATCAAGATATTCATTATAAGCCCGTTCTAAAATCTGCTTTTCATTAGCAAATTTCAGCATATGATAAGCCTCGTGAAATTTGTAGTAACCAGAGTCCATAAAATATTCTTCCCGTTGTGGTTTGCTGTAATAGCTATCAGACATCATTAAATACCAATGAACATCCTTTAATACTGTATTTTGAGGTGTGTTGAAAGAATATTGGCTCTTTCCGATATATTTAATTATGGAAGCATTGGCACCAGTCTCCTCCTTAACTTCTCGGATCGCTGTTTCTTTATATTCTTCGCCTTCTTCCACAGTTCCTTTTGGAAGCACCCACCCTTCATATTTGTTCTTGTAATTCTTATACAGTAATAAAATCTTTCCTCTGAATATAACTACACCACCACAGCTCGTTGCTTCAATCATCGCAATTCCTCCTGTTTTTTGGTGTGCCATCTTATCTAAATAGAAGTATACATCATTTTGCATAATTTTTCAACTTGTTTTTATTGATATATCACAATGCCTCTTACTTAAGTTGATAGAATTTTGCTTTTTTCTCTAAAAAACGATGTTTATTCTATTAAAGTCTATTGATTATTTTAAGATTGTTTCTCACCAAAAACAGTACGAATCCTTTATTTCTTATTATCAAAATATGCATCAAATACCTTTCTTGCGATTGGAACTGCATGTGTATTTCCTGATCCGACATTTTCTACTATAACACTAATAGCAATTTCGGGCTGGTCAGCGGGGGCAAAGCCAATAAACCAAGCATGGGCTTTTTTACCCATGTTTTCAGCTGAACCAGTTTTTCCTGCTGCCTCAACTTCTAAATTTTTTAAATTCGTAGCAGTGCCATCGGTTACGACCTGTCTCAACATTTCTGAAATGTAATGGGCTTCATAGGCTGTCATGGGTTTTGCAGCAATTTGAGGTGTATATTTTTTTATTCTCTCTCCCTCTGCATTTTCGATTCGATCTACTACATAAGGTTTCATCATTACTCCACCATTAGCTATCGTAGAAATAATCATGGCATTATGAAGAGGAGTAATTAAGGTCTTCCCTTGCCCAATAGCAGTCTGCATAGCTTCCTTGATACTAGAGTTAGCCTTCCTTAAGGTATAACTACTTGGATTACTGATAATACTTACTGGTAAACTTTTATTAAAATTGAAATCCTCGTTGAGTGAATAAAAACTGTCTAAATCAAGCATCGTCGCTATATGGGCGAAGGAACTATTGCATGATTTTGCTAAGGATTCGGTGAGATCTACTTCTCCATGAACCTTCTTATTGCTACAGTGTATTACCATTCCCTGGTGTTCAATGTGTCCCTCACATCGATAATCATAATCAATATAATCCGGATACTCTCTCATAAAGGCCAAAGCGGTGAGCACCTTAAAGGTAGATCCCGGTGAATACAGGCCTTGGGTAGCACGGTTTAATAAGGGGGAATCGTCCCCTTCATCATTCATGAAATCCTCCCACAGCTCATCGATCCGATTGGGATCATAAGAAGGTTTCGAAACCATGACTAGAATTTTACCAGTACTGGGTTCCATAACAACCACAGCACCTCTATTGTCTCCAAGAGCATCATAAGCGATTTGCGAAAGATTACTATCCAAGGTCGTTATAACATGGTTTCCAGGNCTCTTGATATTAGATAATTCATGATACATTTTTTCAAAGGTATTAATATCTGAGGTTAAAAGACGTATATTTTCCGTTTGCTCAATTCCCGACATCCCTTTCGAAGCTCTACCAACCACATGGGCAAATATTTCCCCATAGGGATATTCCCTGCTTTCTACGCCTTCCTCATCCATAACCGTTCTTGCCAAAACATCCCCATCCGCAGATAGGATGTCACCTCGAATAATCCTCTCAGCTAATACACCTTGTCTCTTATTGTAGGTATTGTTAATGACTTCATCACTTTTTACGGTTAAAAAAATGATAAAATAAATGATAAGAAGCAAAAATAAGCCCATAAAAATATAAATAATATTATAGATGGATTGGTTGGTATCTTTTTGAGACTCATTATGCTTTTTCGATATCATACCTATCATTTCCCTTTCTGATTACTTCCATGTCATCATGACTTCGCATATAAATGCCCTGTACAATCATGAACATAAAAATGGTTGCAGTTATGGAACTTCCTCCCAAACTAATCAATGGGAGGGTAACACCGGTGGAAGGGATAAACTTAATCACACCTCCGATGCACAAAAAGACCTGAAAACCAAACATAATAGTAAATCCCAAAGTGGTAAGGCGATAGAAGGGATCTTTGTTTTTCATGGCTATATTAATCAGGGCTACAAAGCAATTAACATAAATTAAGATCAAGCATAGTGCAAATAGTCCCCCAAACTCTTCGGAAATCGCAGAAAAGATAAAGTCACTATCCACAACTGGTATATCCGTTGGCATCCCTTGTTTTAAGCCCATACCAAACCATCCACCGGTTCCTATGGCAAAGAGGGACTGGGATACTTGATAACCCTCATTATCAATATATTTAAAAGGATTCTGCCAAGCCATCACTCTTACACGTACATGGTAAAATAAATGATAGGCTATATAGGATGCCAAACTTCCCCCCGCCAGACCAGTAAATAGGTAGGCCGGCTTATTTGTTGCACTAAAGAGCATAAACAAATAGGTGATAAAGAAAATTAAAGCGCCACCCAAATCTTTTTGAAATACCAAAAGCAATACATGAATCGCAGCCAAAGTAGTAACCAAACAAACCTGTTTAAATTCCGTATTCCTTTGGAACAAGGAGGCAATACTGATTACATAAACGATCTTAACAAACTCAGAGGGTTGGAATTTAAGTTTACCGATCTCCAACCAGTTGGTAGCACCATAATAGGTCGTACCTGCCACTAATACAATGATTAGTAAGGCTACTCCAATCATGCCATAAAGCCATCCATACTTATTAAACCAATCGATTTTTCTTATCATCAACGGAATACCCAAAGATAAAAGGCTTGCGAATCCCACGAAAATGACCTGGCGAAAAGCCTTGTCAAAAGATAATCTAGTCAGAATAATAAAACCTATGGCCAATAAGATCATCATGTTTCTCATTAAAATTCTAGACATCTTTGGATATAAAATTCGGTATAAAATCAAAAGCAGAACAAAGAAAATCAGTTCACCAAGATATAAAAATACTAGCCTAATACTTCCTGATTGCAGATAAAGGGTTGCATATCCAATAAAATGTACAAAGAAAACGATGATGGATAGGAATGCATAGACGATATCTTGTTTTCTTTTTGATTTATATCGATAAACATTGAAGGCGAAATAAGTATAAATGCCCATGAGTAAAATCAATATATATTTTGTTAATTCCACAATGACGCGCATTCTTATCACCTTCCAATCCTACAGCTCCCAAATCTCTTAGATCTAACTACATAATCTCTTGTTCCAGATCCGGAATCTCTTATTCCAGATCCGATATTTCTTACTACAGTTCCCAAATCTCTTATTCCAAATCCATAATCTCTTACTACAGATCCGATATCTCTTACTACAGTTCCCAAATCTCTTATTCCAAATCCATAATCTCTTACTCCAGATCCGATATCTCTTACTACAATTCCCAAATCTCTTATTCCAAATCCATAATCTCTTACT
>JGI24710J26742_10004104_pt1 | contig 12116 bp, 7 predicted proteins | sample BioPla2DNA2_FD_26742 | JGI IMG/M metagenome (IMG submission 26742) | reverse complement strand
GAATTTCTATGACAGATATATGCAACTGTGCTTATAACACTGATAGTATAATACAATCTATACTGCTAGCCACAGAATTTATTTAATTCAGAAAGTGTTATGGTTTAATTGTTCCTAGCAAACTGAAACTGATTGATATAATGTGTTTTTATGAAATGTTTAGATGAATACTTACCAGCCTATCATTATGAAAAACGTAAACGAGGAGAGTGTTACTATGAAAAGAATTATTTGTGTGATATTAACAGCTGCAATTTTAATAATCATTTTTTTTCTTATTCATACAAGTGGGTTTTCATTAGCACTTATTAGGGCTGGCTTTAACACAAACGATGTTGAGGTTATTGAACATAGTTATGACAGTGCAGTTGGTGAGTTCAAAGTTATAAAAACCAGTTCAAAAGAACACAAAATAATATTAGCTTGTATGTCAAGAAATTCATTTGGTTTCTGGAAAGTGATTACAACTAGTGAAGTTACTTCTGTTAGACCAGATATTGTTGAGATTGCTTGGGTTAGAGGTGCAGGAGCAAAAAGATTTACACATACTGAAAATGCGATATTTGAAAATGAGTGGCATTATGCATATTATGGAACAAATGCAACTAAATTAATAGAGTTTCTTCCGGGACAAATACCGGAAAATGTTGCAGTAAATATACGTCAAGCCGGGCAACAATTTTGGATTCATTTGGTATCTTATGGTGAACCAGATGTTTTAAGTAGAATCAAGATGGAGTATTTATTGGAGGAAAGTAAAAGTATTTCATCAAAGTAGATTTTTGTACTACGTAATAATCATTTTCAAATAAAAGACAAAAGTGAAAGCCAGCGTTTTTAGCGCTGACTTTCGCTTTTGTTTTTTATGATATTAAATTAAGTTCTAAGTTTCTATTGGTATGGTTAAAATGAGTCGATAAATCCTAATAAATATTTCCTTAGTAACCCAAAATCAATAGAGTTTACTTCTTTATCATTGTTAACATCAGCATTAATCAATTGATCTTCGGAAAGAGTATTCATACCAAGGAGATACAATCTTAAAGCTGCAAAATCAAGGGAATTGATTTCTTCGTCTATAATTATATCGCCCTTGCTAGCAGGCTTTGCAGTAGGTGTAGGTGTTGGAGCAATAGTAGGTTTTGGTGTCGTTACAGTACCAGATGTAGGTTCCCCATATACAATACCTCTTCCATTAGTCGCCACAAAAACACGTCCATAAACTCTTAAATCACCTGTTATTGAGTAATTTATAGAACCATATTGATGCTGATCATCATTAACTCTTACCCAACTTTTAGCCATATCATCGGAACGATAAACAGCGTATAATCCGTCTATCTCACCACACATATAAATAGCAAGATAATCTTCTCCGGCTTTAGCTTTACCAAACCCAATTACATCACATCGATTAATTCCATTAACGTTAGTTATTGTTTTACCACCGTCCGTTGTGTATGAAAGACCTGTAGATGGACCGGGGATCCATACATGACCTTCTTTACCAGGAACGGCTTTGATTTTGGCAGTAGCTGAATCAAGGCCTGTTTTGACAGCTTCGAAGGTTAGACCACCATCATTACTTACATAGAACGTATTTTTTGCGTAAGCATAGAATACTTTTGGATTAACTCTGTCGGAACAAATGTTTGCACCGGCAGGAAGAGTACTGACAGCCTTCCAGCCTCCGCTTACATAACAAATAACTCCCTGACTGGTACTTGTTGACCATACAAAAGTTGAACCGTCAGCTGCTACTGCTACAGTACCACCTTGTACGATATCATCCTCAGAGGTGGCAGGGAAGGTATAGCTAACGTTTGGTTGGACTTCAGACCATGTTGCACCTCCATCTTTTGACATCGCAACAGTCTTTTTTATCATTTCATATTGCTCTTTATCCTTAGCACCTACTCTTACGATAATATTTGGATTGAGTTCTGCATAATCCAAACCTGTAGTGTTGGTAAATACAGGATTCTCCATCATCATGTCGGGACCTTTTTCTAAATCCTTATGTACAAAGCCGCATATATCGCCAAGGCCACTTATTAGTTCTACTCCATCAACCGGAGGGCAAATGAGATTTAAAACTGCAGTCTGTTCAACTCCCATTCCCATAACTTCAATATTTATATATTTACCTTTATCCCAGTCTGTCAAATTTTTTGTCCCATAAATAGTAGCACCTGTAACATACATCATTTCATCCGAATTAAAAGGATCAATCTCTATATCACCAATCATCCAACCTAGTTTTGGTGAAGGAGTGTCCATTATTTCCATACCAGTGATTAATCCACCCTTTGTAGCGTTTGTTGTCTTACCCCATGCAAGCCAAGGTGCTTTTGATATATCCAAGGTATATTTCAATTCTCTTGATGGCCAATCTCCATGTTCCCAAATAGGATCCCAAGTTTCACCTGCGTCGGTTGAACGGAAAATAATGTCATCCGGCCACCAGCACTCAAGGGATGTCACTATAAGGGTATCCGGATTTTGTGCATCCACACTTAAGCCACCAAATCCGTAATAGTTTTCATATTTAGGTGAACCATCCCAGTTGGAACCGCTAGGAGGAGTGATATCCGTCCACACACCTGTATTTGTATCATATTTATAAACGGCTCCATCTTGGCACTGATAAGGACCACCTCTATCACCATATGTAACATATAAAATACCTTTTTTACTTATAACTCCATGATGGGGAATTCCAATAGTTAAAGCTTCAGCGTTGTGTCTTTTGAAAGTGCTCTCGGTGGGTTGTCCTTCAACAGGTTCCCAAGTCTTACCTGCATCATGGCTGACATATAGAGGGTTCTCTTTATCGGCAACACCTACATAAATATCTTTTGTTGGACTTCCTTTAGTACCCTTGTCCGAATCAAAGGTTACAAAGCACAATCCCAAGTTATCAGCTGTATACTCAAAATTAGGATCTTCAACATAATTTCCTCCGTTTGTAAAACTGCTTACTTTCGCCCAGGTTTTACCATAGTCTGTGCTTTTCCACAAACCATTACCGCTTCTTGCGGCAAAATACAATATGTTGTTGCTGTTTGGATCCACTGCTAAACGTTCACCAACCGAACGACCAGGCATATTTGCTCCAAACTTGAAAGGTAGTTCGGTTCTTTCCCAAGTCTTGCCGTAATCTTCCGAACGTAGAATATATCCATTCATTGATGTCCAGCTATTTGTATATGTACCGGCTGCAATGTAGACTCTGTTTGTTTCTACCGGGTCAGTAGCTAAACTTTCGCAACCAAGCAAATTCCATTCATCGGGGTATACCCAGTCGGTAATAGGTTCCCATTCTAAAGTCTGCTTATTTCTTATATAAGCACCACCCATATCGGTTCGTGCATAAACAAGACCTTCCTCGGTTGGGTTATAAATAATTCCGGTAACAAAACCGCCACCACCGCCAATCTTAACATTGTCCCATTTATAAGGCACACTTGCTGCACTATTTACAGGCAAAGCCGGTGTAAATATTGAAACACAAGCAAAAGCAGCAAGTAAAAAAAGTACTTTTACATTTTTGGTCTTTTTAATCCTCATGAATTTTTCCTCCTAAATTTTAACGCTTATCTTTCTTATGGTATTTCAAAAAAGCAGTTTGGGTTATTGCCCTATTATCAAGTAAACAATTCCTCCCTTCAAAAGACTCATAATAGTGGTAATATTTATTATACCTTAAGTTCCTCCTTTTTTATTGTAAAATTCACAAAGTCGTTGCATATTTGTGTGTTTATAAACTTAATTGAGTGGAATAACAAGTAGTGTTTAACTAGTGGCAAAGAAATAATATATGTTTAGATAGATATTCGAACCCTTCAGTTTGTTTTGTGTTCATTATACCTAATTTTATAGTCCTATTTAATAGATAGTAATAGTTTTTTTAAGTGGGATTTACCGTATGGATTATTTTTGAAAATAATAAATTCAAAAAGTATCTGTTTATTAATAAGATTTTGTGGTAATATGTATATTGTATACAATACTTATTGTCTTCACAACTTAAAAATAGGCACTTAAGAATCAAATTCGAAGTTTATTAAAAAGTATATTGATGGAAGCCATAAATAAAATTAACTAGTGTATTAAAAATATCTAAGAGTAGAATATTAGGTGGGTATGACAAGGAGGTAAATTAAATGAGTAGAATTTTTGAACAAGGAAAATGGAATACTGAAATCGATGTCAGAGATTTTATACAAAAAAACTATACGCCCTATGATGGTGATGAGAGCTTTCTTAAGGGTCCTACGGAAAAAACGCTAAAGCTATGGGAAAAGGTAAGCCTTCTTATGGAAAAGGAGCGAAAATGTGGTGGTGTATTGGATATAGATACTAAAACCATATCTACAATCAGTGCACATCAAGCTGGATATATAGATAAGGAACTTGAGACTATTGTAGGTATTCAAACCGATCAACCGCTAAAGAGGGCAATAATGCCTTTTGGTGGCATACGTATGGTGCATTCATCATTAAAAGCTTATGAGCGTGAAATGGACCCTGTAATGGATCATGTTTTCAAATATAGAAAAACTCATAATGATGGTGTGTTTGATGCGTATACTGATGAAATGAAAAAAGCCCGACATACAGGAATTATAACAGGACTTCCCGATTCTTACGGCAGGGGCAGAATTATCGGTGATTATCGTAGAGTTGCACTCTATGGAGTAGACTTTTTGATTCAAAAGAAAAAGGAAGCAAAAAAGAACTATGTGTTTGACATAATGGACTCAACTGTTATAAGGCAAAGAGAAGAACTAAGTGAGCAGATACGTGCACTTGAGGAATTAAAGCAGATGGCAGCAAGTTATGGCTTCGATATCAGTAAACCTGCTAACGACACAAAGGAAGCAATACAGTGGCTTTACTTCGGATATCTTGCTGCTATAAAGGAACAAAATGGAGCAGCTATGAGTTTAGGACGTGTATCTAATTTCCTAGATATTTACTCTCAAAGAGATTTAGCGGAAGGAAGATATTCCGAGGAAGAGATTCAAGAGATGGTTGACCATTTTGTAATGAAGCTTAGAATGGTGAGATTTTTAAGAACACCAGCTTACGATGAGCTTTTTTCCGGGGATCCTACCTGGGTAACTGAGTCGCTTGCAGGGATTGGGTTAGATGGAAGGCATATGGTAACTAAAATGGCGTACCGCTTCCTTCACACGCTAACAAATCTTGGACCGGCTCCAGAGCCTAATATGACAGTGTTGTGGTCGGTGCGTTTACCTGAGAATTTTAAGAGATATTGTTCTAAGCTCTCAGTGCAAACCTCATCTATACAGTACGAAAATGATGATCTTATGCGTGAAAAGTTTGGTGACGACTATGGTATTGCATGTTGTGTTTCTGCTATGCGAATAGGAAAGCAGATGCAATTTTTTGGTGCTAGAGCCAATCTTGCGAAGGCTTTATTGTATGCTATAAATGGTGGAAAAGACGAGATAAATGGGGAGCAGGTAGGACCCATAACAGAACCTATAACTTCTGAGTATCTTGACTATGATGAGGTTGTAAAACGTTTTGATTTTGTGTTAGAGTGGTTATCCAAACTTTATATAAACACATTGAATATTATTCACTTTATGCACGATAAGTACTGTTACGAAAGAATACAAATGGCTCTTCATGATGAAGAAATCTTGAGGACTTCTGCTTGTGGGATAGCCGGATTATCTGTTGTAGTTGACTCACTTTCAGCTATAAAGTATGCAAAAGTAAAGGCTATTAGAAATGAAAATGGTCTTATTACGGATTTTGAAATCGAAGGGGATTTTCCTAAATACGGAAACAACGATTCGTTAGTAGATGACATAGCAGTAGACCTTGTAAAAGGGTTTATGAACAAGCTAAGCAAACATAAAACTTATAGGAATAGTAAGCCTACTATGTCGATATTGACAATCACGTCGAATGTCGTATATGGAAAGAAGACTGGAAGTACACCGGACGGTAGGAAATATGGTGAACCTTTTGCTCCAGGAGCAAATCCGATGCACAAGAGGGATACAAAGGGATGTATTGCATCAATGGCTTCTGTGGCGAAGCTTCCTTTTGACTACAGCGAGGATGGTATTTCTTATACATTTTCAATAGTTCCCGGTGCCCTTGGTAAGGGAGAAGAGGAGCGTGTACAAAATCTATATAGTTTAATGGATGGATTCTTTAGTGATGAAGGTCACCATATTAATGTCAATGTAATTAATAAGGAAGTGCTTTTAGATGCGATGGATCACCCGGAAAAATATCCACAATTAACTATACGTGTCTCTGGTTATGCAGTAAACTTTATAAAATTAACTAGAGAGCAGCAAATGGATGTTATTAATAGGACCTTCCATGAGCGAATTTGATAATAAAGGTGGTTGTTATGAGTATAATGGGCTATGTACATTCGGTCGAAACCTTTGGTACGCTTGATGGACCTGGTATAAGATATATTGTTTTCCTTCAAGGTTGTCCATTAAGATGTAAATATTGCCATAATCCTGATACCTGGGGGTGTCAGAAAGGTAAAAAAATGTCTTCGACGGATGTGTTTTTAGATATCCTAAAATATAAGAACTATATAAAAACTGGAGGGGTTACCGTTTCAGGCGGTGAACCTCTTTTGCAGTCTGATTTTGTAGCAGAACTACTAAAGCTTTGCCGTGATAATGGAATACACACCTGCATTGATACTTCGGGAATAATACCGGTTGAAGCTTGTAAAAATGCTATTAATGAAGCGGATTTATTGTTAATGGATATAAAGCATATAGATACTGAAAAGTGTAAGGAAATAACGGGTCAGGGCAATGAAAATACTTTAGCAATGCTGGAATATTGTCAAGAACATAATAAAGACATTTGGATAAGGTATGTTTTAGTTCCGGGCTTGACCGATGATGAAGAGGCAATAAAAAGGATGGCTGAATATTTAAGTGGGTTCTCGGTTATAAAGAAAATTGAAATACTGCCTTTTCATAAAATGGGTGAATTCAAATGGGAGCAATTAGGGCTGCAATATGCGTTAGGAAGTACGCGTGAACCTACAAAGGATTCTATAAATAGGGTAAGGAATATTTTTGAAAGATATGGTATGATTTGATTTTACATTCTNAAATAGACTAGAGCGTTATGAAAAGTATATTAAGAGGGTGAATTTTGGATATGGAGAATTACTTGAGTCCTGAAAAAATCAAAGAATATACAGTGGAAACAGGGGTAAAGAAGGCTGAGAACAGTTTTAAGAAAAGTTTTTTATTATCTTTTATGGGAGGGATGTTTATATCCCTTGCAGCTATAGGAAGTTTAATTGCTTCTTGCACTATAGATAATTATAGTATATCTAGCCTTGTTGCAGGGCTTGTATTTGCTGCTGGTTTGATAATGGTAATAGTTGCAGGAGGAGACCTGTTTACAGGAAATGTACTGTTGATATTGGCGGTTTTACAAAAAAGAATTACTGCTTTAAAGATGGCAAAAAATCTGGCTGTTACTTTTTTTGGTAACCTAATGGGAGCATTATTCATTGTTTTTCTAATACAAGGCTCTGGAGTTCTAAATAGTGGAAATGGCATTGTAGGTCAAAAGTTGATCTTGAAAGCAGCACATAAGCTCGAGTACCCTTTTATTCAAGCCTTCATGTTAGGTATATTGTGTAATTTGTTGGTTTCTCTAGCAGTCTGGATGATGTATTCTGCTAAGGACACTGGTGGTAAAGTGCTTGCGTGTTTGTTTCCTATTGTTCTATTTATTGTAGGCGGATATGAGCATATAGTTGCAAATATGTACTATATACCTGCTGGTTTAGTTGCAGCTATGAGTGGCAAATATGAACTACTATCGGTTATACCATCCGATGTGCTTTCTAGTTTCACGCTAGGTGGGATTCTTAGTAATTTTATACCTGTGACTTTAGGTAATCTTGTAGGTGGTCTAGTAATAGGCGGTGTATATGCAAATATATTCAAATCCAAAAGTCACGCTGGTGAAGTTATTAATAAAATTAAAATAAGTGCGTAGATTATAATGAAATATATAATTCAATAAATGACTCTAAAAAGAGTGGATACAAAATTTGTCTAAAAAAGTTTGTTTTTATGCAAATTTTTTTTGTTTACGCATCTTTCGAACGAAGTGAAAGAGGCAAAAACGAAGGGGCTTGATGCCCCGAAGTTTTTGTTCGACCCGTAGCAAGTCGTACATTCTCTTGGGCTTGTAGCTTAGTTCTTGGAAGAATATGCATTTGCATGACGGCGAGTACCTGATGTACCTACAAAGCCCTCTAAAACTCCACAAAATTTCATGCACCCCATACATAGTTTATCAACGATACATTATCCCCTATTAAAAATGGTCTAACTGGTTAAATTAATAAAATAATGTTATAATATCAAAAAAACAAGGAAGGCTATTTACATGAGTGAAAATTTTATCGCTTTAGGCGTTAATAATGAATTAGTTAATATTTTAAAACAAAATGGAATAACTGAGCCAACACCAGTTCAAAGGAAATCTATTCCTGTATTGCTAGAGGGAAATGACATAATTGCACAGTCACACACTGGTACTGGAAAAACTCTTGCATTTTTGCTGCCAATTATACAGCGTATTAAAGTGGAAGATTCATTTGTGCAGGCTCTTATTATGACTCCAACAAGAGAATTGGCAATTCAAATTACAGCTGAAATCAAAAAACTTATCGCAAATACAGAAATAAAAGTTTTGTCAGCATATGGCGGACAGGACGTAGAGCAGCAGATTAGAAAGCTAAAAGGCTCTATTCATGTTGTAATTGGTACTCCTGGACGTTTAATTGATCATATCCGTCGAAAGAGTGTCGATTTGAGGAAGGTAAAAATGCTTGTGCTTGACGAAGCAGATAGAATGTTGGATATGGGGTTTTCTCAAGATATTGGACTTATTTTGCGTGATGTGTCTAAAGTACGTCAAACTATGCTTTTTTCTGCAACTATGCCAAGGGGAGTTAAAATGTTAGCTTCTAAATATTTAAAAAAGCCTGTTCATGTCCATATTCAAAATAAAAATATTACCCTAGATGAAATTGAGCAAATAGTTATTCAGACTTCGGAAGAAGCTAAATTAGATGCCCTATTTAAGGTTATTGAAGAGGAAAAACCATTTATGGCAATCATCTTTTGTCGCACAAAACAGCGGGCAATAGCCCTGAACAATGCGATGCAAGAGAAAATGTATAATTGTGACGAGCTTCACGGGGATATGCCTCAATCCAAAAGAGAAAAGGTTATGAAGCTATTTAGAAGTTTAAAACTTCAGTATCTTGTTGCTACGGATATTGCTGCAAGGGGGCTTGATATTGAAGGTGTGACACATATATTTAATTATGACATTCCAGAGGATGCCAAGAGTTATATCCATCGTATTGGGCGTACTGGAAGAGCTGGGCAGGTAGGTAAAGCAGTTACTTTTGTTACTAATAAGGATCGTGAAACCTTGTTGTTAATTGAAAAAGGAATTAAAACAACCCTAAAAAAGCACAGGATAGGAAACGATGAATTACCTGCAAAAAAGACAAGTTCCGCGAGTGTTACAAGACTTAGAGCTCAAGAAGGAAGAAAATCGGTAAATGCTAAATCTAGGAAGTCAGTTAAAGCTTTTGGGAAAAGAACTGAAGAAAAATCCAGATTTGGAAGAACCACATCAAATAAAGGAAAGGCAAGTTACGGGAAAAAGCAAAGCAAAAAAAGACCTTAGGAACTTCAAGAAAGGATAATCTATTGTTAAGGTTATCCTTTCTTTTTACAGTTATATTGATTTATACAAATCCTAGAAGATGTGCTGCATTTGCCACAATAAAACAAACAATAATTCCAGCTGCAGTGGGTATGGCAAAGGAAACAAGTGTCCATTTTATGCTTTGTGTTTCCTTACGAATTGTCCACAGGGTTGTGCCGCAAGGAAAGTGCATAAGTGAGAATAGCATTACACAAACACCGGTAAGCCAAGTCCAGCCATTAGCTACTAAAAGTTGTTGCAAGTCTTCGAGTTTGTCTAGTTCAAGCAATGATCCTGATGCCATATAACTCATAATGATAATGGGAATGACAATTTCATTGGCTGGCAGCCCGAGTATGAATGCCATCAAAATGTAACCGTCCATTCCTAATTGTCTTCCGAAGGGGTCAAGAAAATTGGCGGCATAAGTTAATAGACTTATGTCGCTAATAGTTATATTAGCCATGAGCCAAATTACCAGCCCGGCAGGAGCTGCAATAGCAATAGCACGACCTAGGACAAAAAGTGTCCTATCCAATACCGAGCGGACAATAATTTTACCAATCTGAGGTTTACGATAGGGAGGTAGTTCTAGTGTAAAAGAAGAGGGTATCCCTTTTAATATTGTTTTGGAAAGGATGTAGGATACCAGCAAAGTCATTAGAATACCAAATAAAACTATTGTCGTTAATGCAAGGGTGGATGCTAATGACTTAAAGGCACCACCAGCAGTCCCACCTATAAATATGGTGCCAATAGCAATTAGTGTAGGAAAGCGACCATTGCAAGGAACAAAAACATTAGTGAGGATGGCAATTAACCTTTCTCTTGGAGAATCAATGATCCTGCAACCAATAACTCCTGCAGCATTACACCCAAACCCCATGCACATGGTCAAAGCTTGTTTTCCGTGGGCACATGCTTTCTTAAAGAAATTATCTAGATTAAAGGCAACTCTAGGTAAATAACCTAAGTCTTCAAGCAATGTGAACAAAGGAAAGAATATAGCCATTGGCGGCAGCATGACTGAGACCACCCAGGCTAAAGTACGATATATTCCAAGGATTAAAATGTCATGGAGCCATTGAGACCAACCTGCTGATACAAATAGATTTGTGAGCCTAGCTTCAATTCCAAAAAGGAAATCTGCGATTAGAGCCGAAGGAACATTTGCACCTTCAATAGTAAGCCAGAAAATAACTGCTAAAAGAGCTAGCATAATAGGAATTCCCCAAAATCTAGAGGTGAGTATGCTGTCAATTTTTCTGTCCATACAATTATACTGCTTGTTTTCAAAGGTTATGGTACGGCTGCTGATATCTTCTGATATGCTTACAAGTCTTGATACAATTTTGTCACGAAGCTGTTCGGGTTGAATGCCATTGTCGGCAAGGAATTTTTTCGCTTCATCAAGAAGTTTAAGTAGTTCGACATTTTCCATGAGATTAAATCCAAGGTATTTCTCCAAGGATTCTAAAAGTGCAGGATCCCCGTCTAGGAGTTTGAGTGCCACCCAACGGCTGTTGATTTTCCTATCCACCACTTCCCAAATTTTCGGTTGAAGCATCTTTATCGCTTGTTCAATTTCATCGTCATATTTAATATCAATGGCTTTTGTTGAAACTCGTTTGTTGGAAACATCATATACAGTATCCATCAATTCTTTCAAGCCTTTATTACTCCGAGCATTAGTGGGGATTACGGGTACTCCCAAACGATTTGATAATTCAGTATAATCTATGGTTATCTTCTTTCTTTTTGCTTCATCAATGAGGTTGACACATACAACAACCTTATCAGTTATTTCTAAGGTTTGAAGAACAAGATTCAGATTTCTTTCAAGGCAAGTAGCATCGGCTACAACAATTGTAGCATGAGGTTTGCCAAAGCACACAAAATCCCTTGCAACCTCTTCTTCAGTTGAGTTGGCCATAAGTGAATAAGTGCCGGGTAGGTCTACTATAATGAAATTTTTATCTTTGTGACGGAATTTTCCCTGAGCATTGGTTACTGTTTTTCCAGGCCAGTTTCCTGTATGCTGGTTTAGGCCGGTCAAGCTGTTAAATACAGTGCTTTTTCCTACGTTTGGGTTTCCCGCGAGTGCAACAACCCTGTCATCAGTTGTTGTACAATCAATCCGGAGTTTACTGTCTAGTATGCTTGTGCCGGTAGATTGGTTGGTGAGTCCCATATATGAAATCCTCCTCACTATAACTTGTTTGATTTATTTAAACCCATCATTCCATTTGTTTGATCCTAGAGCATAAATAATTATTTTAGCTAAAATATATTGCTTGTTTATATAGGTGATTTTTTATATACTATTTTAAATGGGTTTGTTT
>JGI24710J26742_10004103_pt1 | contig 12117 bp, 6 predicted proteins | sample BioPla2DNA2_FD_26742 | JGI IMG/M metagenome (IMG submission 26742) | reverse complement strand
TGAAGCAGGTGCAATAGAATATGATGGTACCGTTTTCTACTCCACTCCCACAAATTCATCTAGAGGCATAAGTCCTTCTGAATTTTTTGTGGCGCTTACGAACGATTATTGGGCATCAAATAGCGCTTTGGACCAAAAGGTATTCGATGTTCCGGCCAACGGTGCCATTACCTTGGCGGGCTCAACAACATATATGTTCGAGGGTCAGTATTTCATTACATCTATTGGCAGCTACAGTACAAGTCTTCGAACATCTTTTGGGGGAAGCGCAAACATCGCAAGTATATCCTATTCGACAACCGCAATAAAGGGCAGTACGGCTGCCTATCAAAATCCCACAATTTCTCATGTATCAACAACCATCGGCACTATCATTACACCAGCAAATTCATATAATGGTTATATCACTGTCATTATCAAGGGTATTGTCAGAACGGGCTCAAACGGAGGAACATTTATTCCACGATTCGGTTTTACTGTTGCTCCCGGCGCAGTTCCCATAGTAAGGAAGAATAGTTACTTTAAAATCTACCCTATCGGTTCAAATACGGTAACCTCGGTAGGAAATTGGAACTAATAAACATAATTGAAGGATATGAAAAAATTACTTAATACAGTTGTCGCGCTATTTATTATGTCGGTTTCTCTGCAGGCCCAACAAACCCAGGCGACACAACCGGCACAGGCCCAGGATCAGGCAGGGCTTTCAACCCGGACCGACTCCGCTCAATATATTCTTGGGGCTTATTTGGGTCTTTATATGAATGCCCAGGGTCTCTACGTAACCAACCCGGATCTGTTCCTTAAGGGGATGGATGACGCTCTAGCCCATAAGGAGCTGTTGGTGAGCGCCGATAGTATCAACATCTTTATGAACCAATATATAAATATTTCGGTGATGGAGAAAAATAGGGCGCTTGAGGAGGAGTTGTTCACAAGCCTCAGGTCGATGGATGGGGTTGGATCGCTTCCAACTGGGGTCTATTATATGGTGGCCCGGAACGGGACGGGAAGAAGACCCCTGGCAACAGATTCCGTCACGATAAACATTAGAGGATTTCTGCCGGAGGGGACAGTTTTTGAGGATACCTACACTACAAACCGACCGTTTACAACAACTCCGATGAACCTTATCCCGGGAATGAGAGACGTTATCCAGATAATGCCCGAAGGATCTTCATGGAGAATCTTCATTCCAAATTCACAGGCCTATGGGGCAAATGGGATTCAAGGGATGATCCCGGCCTATTCGGCTTTGGTTTTTGATGTGGACCTGATTGAGGTAAAAGGTGAATAAACAGTGGTTTGATTGTGCATAATATCAAGTTGTCACCGATATGTGATTGAAGCGAAAAGCGAAACGAATTGAACAATGGAGTTAAACGAAAAAAACAAAAACATAACAATGAACAACAATAAAAAATATATGCGCGCAATAAAAACGATACCGATAATATTTCTCGCAACGTTGCTTGTCTCTTCGGAGATGTTCGGCCAATCCTCTTACCAAGGCAGAGTGTTGAACAATGCGACAGATTCCTCACAGTATGTTCTGGGGCTATATTTCGCCAGATATCTGGAGGCCAACAACCTTGAAATAACGGACAACAATCTGTTCAATATGGGGTTAAACGACGGAACAAAAGGATCCGCAACATTGATAGAATCCGATAGCATTACCTCGCTGATGACAAGCATGATATTTAATGCGACCAAAGAGGCGAACAGCAAAGCGGAAAAGGAGCTGTTCGACGGACTCAGGCTTCAGGGAATGGATATGACACCCGGCGGTGTCTTCTATACTGTTAGAAAAGTCGGTTCAGGGATAACTCCCGCATTAAATGACTCTGTAATCATCAATTATAAGGGATATCTGCCGAAAGGAACGCTGTTCCAGGATTCTTACGCGGCAAACACACCACTGAGAAGCACTCCCGAGGGGCTGATAGAGGGGATGAAAGAGGCTATCCAGTTAATGCCGGAAGGCTCCACCTGGAGAATGTACATACCTTCCGCATTGGCTTATGGTGAAACGGGAATAGCGGGACTTATTCCCATCTATTCAGCTGTAATATTTGACGTGGAACTGGTACAGGTAAAACCGGCGAGAAGGAGTAGAACCAACAGAAACAGGTAAAATTTGGAAGATATAACTGCCGACAAAGAGCAGTAAAGAAAAAGAATTAATAATTATAAAAAACAACTCTCCTGAACGATTGTAAACAGAGAAAGCAGTATTAATGAAGATTAAAGCAACATATCCGTTTTCAATATCCAAGAACAGGAAAAGAAGCTGCCATGCCCCCATCTTCTCCCTCCTTTTCACGATTATGCTGTTTTTGTCGACAACATTGAACGGTCAGGTTATATCCAACAACAACGCTTATCTCAACATCACCAAAAAATCGGTTGTCAGTTCAAAAGATTTTTTTAACGCTTCGAACGGACATCTCAGCAATTTTGGAACACTCAGTCTTAGCGGGAACTTCTCCAATTTCGCCACATCCCGGGGAAACGGCCTCTATAGGTTGGATGGTAATTGGTTAAATACAGGTATTTTCAATCGGGATTTCAGTACCGTACTGCTGAAAGGCAGTGGAAACCAAACAATCACAAGTGTCGGTGGAGCCACATTCTTCAACCTCTCCATCAACAACAGCGGCGCCCCCTCCTCTTACAGGATAATAATGGACAATGATGTTACGGTCACGGATACACTCTCCATAGCTAACGGCAATATCGATCCCCAAACAAACCTGCTCTATCTTTCCAGCAATAAGGCCGCTTCGTTATCGTATACATCTACAACCGGAAGCAGGATAATGGGAAAGTTCCAGAGGGGAGTTGGCGAGCGGGGAATCTATCTTTTCCCCTTGGGTTACGATCATTATAACCCTATAACCATTACCACCAACAATATCCCCGATAGCGGTCCGATATTGTCGCAGTTCTTTACCGTTAACCCCGGCTCGGGAGGACTGCCTATCCCCGATCCCCCCGTGGAGGTTTGGGAGGCTTACCCTGACGGTTTCTGGCGTCTCACGGCCGGAAACTTCTTCTCATCGAACAACTTCAACGTAAGCGTGAACGCGGCGGGATTCACTGATTCCATATTCCCATCTACCCGCCTATTAAAACGTACAGCGGCCAATCCTTGGGTAATTGATGGTTATCATATCGATGCCGACACCATTGGCCAAAACATTATTCACCGCGGTGAACTGTCGGGCGACATCGCGCCGACAGGTACGGAATTTGCCCTCGGCAGGGTGAGAGCTATCATAACCGAGCAACCTATCGACACGACTGTTTGCGAAACAACCGACGCCACGTTCAGCGTTGCCGCCATCGGTGTACAAAAACTGAGATACTTCTGGTACCGGCTCGAATCGGGCATAGGTGTCCGCATTTCCAACATAGGACCCAAATATTCCGGCGCCAGGAGCAGTACACTTACAATTCATAATGCCCAACTATCCGATATCGGAGATTATTTCTGCGTTGTGGCCGATAGAAACAACAACAGGGTATCAACCGACACCGTTCACCTGCATGTGAACAAGATACCTGTCGCGACTGTCAGCATAACCGCCCAAGACCATGAATGTTCCAATATCGAATTCGAAGATATAGCGTTGGGTTTCTCCTGGTGGGATGCCGGTTCCACGTTCGTCTGGGAACGCGACAACCCAGCGGGAATAGTCTCCGCGATACCGATGACGGGCACCGCCAACAACATAGGCGACGTTATTGAAGGTCTGTTCACCAACACCACCGATGCGCCGATAACGGTCACATTCACAATAACCCCCGTTGGCCCTGCTCCTACCTTCTGTATAGGGGAGTCCGTTACCTCTACCGTCACCGTCAACCCGATTCCAAGGGTAATTGTCGCCGATACTATCTCGGAAATATGTTACGGAGCGGAGATGTCGGTTCTCCTGACCACCCCTACCGTGATGACCAAAGGTATGGTAAGGTTTGACTATACTGTTGGTATTACAGGTATGCCGGGAGATGTTGTCGGAAACACCGCACCGGCGAACAACCTGTCAGACAATACGCTGTTGACCTATGCCTATACCAATAGCGCCGACTCACTCAATTCCGTATTCTATCACATAACCCCACAAAACAATCAATCGGGTTGCTATGCCGGTGAGATTGTAACCGCCGAGGTAAAGGTACATCCAAAACCGCTGAGGGAGGTATATATCTCCAAACCGTTCACATGTTTTGGAAACCTGGATGGTGTTCTTACAGCCGTTCTCGCCAAATCGTCAAAACCCAGCACATTGCACTGGAAGGGACCATGGGGAGTCGATGAAACATACCAGGAAACCTCTGACACAAGTAATTTCTCGATATTATATTCAGGCCCGTATAACCTGACGGTTACAGATGACCTTAACTGTAGCAACTCTATCAACAATACACTTGTATTTGGTACATCATTCGGGACATTATTCTCGGCAGGGACAAAAGCCAGCGGATATAACACCACCTGTTGGTATACTAACGACGGAACTATCACTCTTGGCGAAATGGACAACGTAGATGCTCCTTTCGAATATTGGATATTGTTCAATGACCAGGATACTGTTCGTCACGGAACCTTGGCGACACAATATGAGCTCAAAACCGAAACAGGTCTGGCTCCCGGATATTACAAACTGATCCTGAAGGACGCTAATGGTTGTTACAACGAATACTTTCCCGAGATCATTATAGTGGCCCCTCCCATGATTAAAATCCACTCGTTCGGCAAATCGGACTACCTCGGCTATAACGTAAGTTGTGCCGGGTATAACGATGGTTCCGTGTGGATCGATTCCATCTCCGGTGGAAACAAAAATTACAGTTATTTCTGGTACACATATGATGGAGCAATAACGGGCGATAATACCCAAGACCGACTGGACAGTATCCCCGCGGGCAAGTACTTCGTAAGGGTAACCGACTGGTTGGGGTGTGAGATAATTGATAGCGTAACAATTACACAGCCCGAGGGTATGAATCTCGACAGTTACACTGTTTCTCTAAGTCAAGACGGTAACTACAATATCTCCTGTTACGGAGGAACCGATGGATTCATCGAAATGGAGATAACGGGAGGATTGGGCGGCTACTCCTATTCCTGGACCAACAACGAAGGTTACGAATCAACCGAGAAAGATATTTATAACCTATCCGCGGGAACTTATACCGCAACGGTAACCGACCAGAACGGATGTATACTAAAAATAGCCCCGGCATCTATCCTGCCGGAATTTACCCTTTCAGAACCCCTCCCACTATCGTTGGAGGCCGATATATCAGTGTCAACCGACGGAACTCACAATATCAACTGCTTTGGGGGAACAGGATCCATCGATATTACCGTCAGCGGTGGAAGTACCGGCAATTACAGTTATGATTGGACAACTACCGACGGTCTGGGCCTGACAGCTTCAGCTGAAGATCAACCTTCAATTACGGCCGGAAGCTACCGACTCAGGGTGACCGACCTCAACGGATGCGCGATTGATACCACATTTACGCTTACGGAACCATCACCTGTTGGCTCGGTTCTGAACCCTACCCACATAACCTGCTATCCTGAGGGTTTCAACAATGGATCTATTGACCTCTCGATTACCGGAGGCGTTGGGCCGTACAGTGGATTTGTCTGGTCCAATGGCGCCACCTCCGAGGATATTTCAGGACTGACCGAAGGCAAATATACCGTGACATTTGTCGACTCCAACGGTTGTTCCAAAACCGATTCAACCTACATTGAGTTGCCACCAGATCTGATCTTTACGACCACGGTGTCGGATTACAACGGATTCAATGTTTCATGTCATGGATCGTCAGATGGCTGGATCAAGGTCGATATGGAAAGCGGCAGGGCCCCATATACCATAACATGGAGCCGGGAGGGAGGTGGATATTATGCGGAAAATACCGACAGTGTGTCCGGCCTCTCCTCGGGAAAATATATTCTTCATATCATTGACGCCAGTATGTGCGAGGCAACCGAGATAATCGAGATAACACAGCCCGGACAATTCAGCCTGATAACCGACCTGTCAACGAGCATGGCCGGCGGTTATAACATCAATTGTTACGGCGACAGTTCCGCCTCCATAAACATAGTTACCGTAAACAATGTTGGTATTGCTTCATACCTCTGGTCAGATGGAGAGACCACAGCCAACAGAAACAATATCCCGGCCGGAACCTACGGTCTGATCGTGACAGATGAGAACAACTGCGCCGTACATACGGAAATCGAGATAACACAGCCCGACAGCATAGAATTAACGTTCAATATCCTGCAACCATGGTGCCCCGACAAACCTGATGGCGCCATCAGTGTAAACGCCACCGGAGGCGTGCCGGAATATAGTTATAAATGGGCGGATAACTCAACAGAAACAACGCTTACGAATATCTCTGAGGGTATATACACCGTAACGGTAAGTGACGCCAACGGATGTCTGGCGGGCCACAATGTGATACTTAGATCACAATACGAGTCCTGCCTGATAATCCCCAATGCGATATCTCCGAATGGCGACCTGATAAACGATGTCTGGAATATCGGCTACAGTGAACTTTATCCCGATATGGAGGTCAGAATCCTCAACAGATGGGGAAGAACAGTTTGGAAATCGGCTAAAGGATATCCCGACCCATGGGACGGCACCAATAGCAGGGGCAGGAGCTTATCCCTGGATTCATACCATTATATAATCGACTTCGGTGACGGAAGAAGACCGCAGGTAGGTAGCATAACCATAGTGAAATAACTGAATGAAGAGAGTGGTTGGCATATTATTTTTTCTTTTTATCCATTTGGTTGCCAATGGACAGCAGTTGCCTATTTACAGCCAGTATCTGTTCAACAAATTCCTTGTCAACCCCGCCGTGGCGGGCAGTGATGGCTATACCAGCCACAATATTACGGCCAGACAACAGTGGGTAGGTTATGTTTATGCCCCAAAAACCTACTCTTTCAGCAGCCAGATGCGTCTGCTCAAGAGAGGTTTCGCGATAAGACAAAGAGCGAACAGACAGGTGTTAAGGCCAAGTACAGATGGAAGGGTGGGTCTTGGCACCAATATTTTCTCCGACAAAAACGGGCTTATCAGAAGAACGGGATTTGAGTTTTCTTACGCTTACCATACCTGGGTGCAGAGCGAGACGCAGCTCTCCTTTGGGCTGTCGTTTACCGGAGTTCATTTCCGGATTGATGAAGAGTTAATAAACTTCGAGAATCCTGATGATCCCTGGCTCAACAATAGCCTGAGAAAGGGGGTGTTCATTCCCGACGCCAAGTTTGGTATATATCTTCTGAACCGTAAATTCTCGGTTGGTTTATCGGCCGACCAACTTTTCGAATCGGTCGCCAAAATTGGAAACACATACCATAAGGAGTTAAAGATCAACAGACATTATTACCTTTTCGGTTCTTATATTTTCGACCTTAATTATCAGGACCAACTGGAGCCTTCGTTTATGTTTTCCATTTCGGAAGATCTCTCTCCATCGGCCGATATCGGGTTAATATTCAACCACAACCAGACATTCTGGGGAGGCCTGTCCTACCGCACCGGTGGAGCGATTATCGCTATTGCCGGAGCGAAATATGAAAATGTCTTTTTCGGGTACTCTTTTGACTTCACTATGGAAGAGATACAGAGAGTAACCTTTGGTACCCACGAATTCACTATGGCGTTAAAATTCGGGGATAGCTCCAGAAGATACAGGTGGCTCGACAGATATTGAATATCTCTCCACTGTTTCTTGTGAACTTACCAATGTGTACGGGGATAACGATTGTGGGAAAAAACCTTGACCGGCATGCTGTATGGCAGGTCAAACAAACTAAAATCCCTTGAAATACTCTTTTTCCGCGGAAAAATCCACCAAAGGCAGCCTGGATTCCAGATTTTCAATGAGTCTTAAAGTGTTTCCGGCAAATACCCTTCTCTCCCCATCACCGCTATTTTGTGGACGATGCCCCATCGCTTTGGCCAGTTTTTCCATATCAACGTGCAGTGAAACTGTTTTCTTATCGAAATATCGGCCCGAAAAAAGATTCCAAATATAGTTTATCGCCTTCTCGGAGGGGTGTAGCATATCATCGGCATAATAACGGTAATCGCGCAGATCATCCATCATAATCTCGTACGCGGGAAAGTAATCGGCCATAATGTTTTGCCCTATCAGCTTCTCAATAGCGAGAAAAAGTATCGATTTGCTGATTTGGTTCCCATGTGCCCCATCTTTCCAGTGACGTACCGGACTTACGGAAAAAACCACCTTAATGCCCGGATTATAAGCCCTTAACCTGTCTATAAGAGGTTGCCAAACATCGACTATCTCCTCAACAGAGATAATCTCCCGGGAAAATTCTTTCGCGGGGATTTTATGGCAGTTCGATACAATCTTGTCGGTCGCCAGATGTCGGTACACCCTCGCTGTGCCGAATGTGACAAACAGAAATGAAGCTCTCGCGAGCATTTCCGACCCCTTATGCCGATGTTCATTTATCTTTTTCAGCGTCTCTTCCCTTTCGGGCATTGAAAAATCCATGTAATGGTCGTAACTGAACCATTTACCATTATTGAATTGAAGATCGTTAACGGAATAGACCTTTTCATCGATTATGGCGTTTAGTGTCGTCGCTACCGACATAGGATTGTAAACTGTGCCGGCGGGATTGACAATTACCGGCATTTTCAACCTTTGGAACTTATTGCCTATATAGGACGAAAAACAGGAGCCCACGAACATTACCGCGGTGTCATATCCGATCTTCTCCTCTGATGGCTCTAATTTTATGGTTGTCCGGAACTCCATGATATAGGTAGATTACAGTGACCTTAAGGCTTCTATAAGCCTGTCGGCCCGCCCCATATCCTCATCGTACCGCTCTTTCAAACCGACAACAACCTTGTGGGTTTCAAAATCTCCCCTCACCTCCTTAAAATCGATACTCCTCGCTGTTTCATCGCCATCCATACCGAAACCTATCGCCGATTTCCGGGAAAACTCCTTAGCGGCATCATTGAGCAACATGTTGTGGATTGAGGAGAGATCCTCCTTCCAACGGTCAATTATTCTTATAAGATCGTTCGCATCATAAGTGTTGATCGGTTTCCCCTCCTCTTTCCCAATTAATTGATTAGCCCAATTCCATTCCCAGTCGCCGTACGAGAGGGCTATTTCGTCAAGCGAACGCTCTATTCGATCCAAGGAGGAGTTTTTGCCCCGTTCCAGGTTGTCCAGCAGTTCATCAACGACCAACTTAGGGGCCAAAAGACCGCTTATGTCCACCCATTCTCCCATACCTTTATCCGATGATGGAGCCAACTTTTCGACTGTTTCCCGCAATGAAACCAACTCCAAATTTTCCAACCTTTTCATCAGGACATTGCCCAGATAGATGTTTATGCCCATCTGATAGAGCTTGATTCCATTGTTCACCAGGGATCCCTTGATTCTCGCGTTGTGGTACATATAATATGGAAGATCATCTTCTCTTTGAGATTTCAGTTCCCGAAGGATATCCCTCCCTTCAACCATTTTACCGACCGTATATGGGTTAAAAATATCGAAGATAATCTTGTCCAGCACTTTGCTGTCGGTACGCCTGTCACGCGCCGGCCACTTTAACGAGTCCCGTACGGTTCCTATATTGGCCAGGTTCAACGCCGGCATCAGAACGCTTCCGCTATCGTCCCCAACCAGGTAAGAGAAGGGAAAGGAGGATATGTCAAGATTCCTGTAATGGCTCCCCTTTACGAAGGTGAAGGGGCCGATATGGGCCGGCCATAACAGGTACGCGTTACTTGAGGTTTTTGACCCCCTGCCGACTATACCCTGGTGCATAGGTCCCAGTTTGTACATATGGTTGCTCTGGTTTGTTCCGCTACCGACGTTCATAAACGAAAAGTAACCGGCGATAAGAAGAGTGGACTTATGGTGGGTAACCGTGTAAGGACCGGCAAAAACGGAACAGGCTTCGCCAAGAAAACCCTCACAATTGGCGAAAAACAGTGAATTGGAGGCGGAAAAATGGTTTTTAAGAAGAGAGCCCTGTCCGATAAAACAGTTCTCGATGACCACCGATCCTTCTATTACGGCACCGGAGCATACGATAAAATGTTCCATTATTGTCCCGGAACCTATATATACGGAGGCCTCCCTGGAACTGTTAACGGAACCATCGACCAGTTTCATGGCGCCATCAAGCACCGTACCTGGACCTGTTTTTATGTTTTGTATTGTACCACAGTTTCTTAGTATGGAGTTTTTGCCGATTACCCCCCTATCGGAAGTAACTGAACGGACATATTCCATTATCAAGTGTTCCATGGTTTTGACCGCCTCTTTCCTGTGGCGGTACAAGGATATCATATATGCCTCCTGAGCCGACAAGCGATCCCATATCGGAACGGATCTGCCCCCTGTTTCGTCAATAACAGCAACCCGGGTACCGTTCCCGAAAGCGGATTCTCCTTCAACAAAAATCTTTCCGCAGTTTATTATGGAAGATCCATCCTCTATCTTATAGTTTGAAATATATCCCCCTATATTACGGATACAGACATTGGAGCCTATCTCACAATTATGGATATGCGCGTTTCTTATGCCCGTTTCAACGGTTAATCCTGCGGTGTCAATGTAAGAGTCGTTGAATACGCCCAGTCTGTTTATGCCGGAGAAGGCAACATTCCTGATCCTCTCCGCGTTGAATCCTTCCGCGACCTGTATATCTCCCCAATTTCCGCATTCACAACCATTACGAAGCAGTATTTTAATTTCCGATTCGTCAAGGTGTCGGTATTGATTGGGTCGTTCCATTTAACGGAGTTTTTATTCTACAGTAACCGACTTCGCCAGATTTCGGGGCTGGTCCACATTGCATCCCCTAAGAACCGCCGCATGGTACGCCAACAGTTGAAGGGGAACAACTGCCAGAATCCCGGAAAAGGCCGGGATAGTCTCAGGAACCTCCAGAACATGGTTGGCTATCTTTCCGATAATGTCATCCCCTCTGGTAACAATGGCTATCACCATCCCCTTTCTTGCCTTGATTTCCTGGATATTGTTAATGATTTTTTCGTATGTGTCGTCTTTTGTGGCAACAACCACAACGGGCATATTCTCATCAATCAGGGCAATCGGTCCATGCTTCATCTCCGCCGCGGGATATCCTTCAGCGTGAATATAAGAGATCTCCTTCAGTTTCAAGGCCCCTTCAAGAGCTACCGGGTAGAGGTATCCTCTTCCCAGGTAAAGAGCGTTGTTGGCGTTCTGGATTACTTTGGCCACCTCAAGAACCTGATCGTTCATTTTAAGCGTCTCTTCAATGAGAGCGGGTATTTTTACCAGGTCAGTGATAAAACTTTTATGATCGTCATCGGAGATAATCCCTCTCTTGTTGCCCAATTCGGAGGCTATCATCGACAGGGCGATAACCTGTGTGGAGAAGGCTTTGGTTGAGGCCACTCCTATCTCGGGTCCGGCATGAGTATAGGTGCCGGCGTCCGTCTCTCTCGGAATACTGCTCCCGACAACATTGCATATTCCAAACACTTTCGCCCCCTTGGATTTGGCCAGTTTAACGGCAGCAAGAGTATCGGCAGTTTCACCGCTCTGACTTATAGCTATTACAATATCGTTTTTCTTTATTATCGGGTTTCTGTATCTGAACTCCGAGGCATATTCCACCTCAACCGGAATCCTTGTGAACTCCTCAAAGAAATATTCCCCCAAAAGTCCCGCATGATACGATGTGCCACAGGCTACTATTATTATTCTCTCTGCCTTGATAAAATCATCCATCATGTCATACATACCACCGATCCTTATCCCTGAGAGATCAGGCAATACCCTGCCCCTGAAAGTATTATGTATAGCCTTTGGCTGCTCAAAAATCTCTTTCAACATAAAGTGTGGAAACCCCTCTTTCTCGATCTCTCCAATAGAGAGGTCAACCTCTTTAACCTCAGGTTCAATAATCTGATTACGAATTGTTTTGAGTATCAATTCGTTTTTCTTGACAATAGCCATGTCCTCATCGTTCAGATAGATGACACGCTGAGTGAACTCTACTATTGG
>JGI24710J26742_10004101_pt1 | contig 12119 bp, 12 predicted proteins | sample BioPla2DNA2_FD_26742 | JGI IMG/M metagenome (IMG submission 26742) | reverse complement strand
ACCGCAACCGGAACCGCAGCCGGAACCACAAAAGCAGGAATTTGTCGGTTCGTACGATGTAACTACCACAGGAACATTATACCTGACAGACGACGGTGGAAATAATCCGCTGACACCCGACTCCATTCCTATTCCGGAGTATTCACAAAGCATACTCATTGAGCAATTTAACAAAGACAGCCTTATTATTAGCTACGAAGACACCATCCAAAAACCATTTAAGGCAAAAATTAACAGCATAACTACTTTCAGCTACGAAGCACCATTCAACATGGATTTTGATATTTTTGTTCTTTCGGCAGATTTGATAGGCACCCGTAACGGGGAAGGTATACAAATAAATAAGGACAGCATTGTTATGAATGATAGCATCACCAATGGCACATTTGAAATAATATATCGCATTACCGGTGATACTTTGAGAGGCACTTTTAACGGCACACTACAACACAGAGCCAAAAGGAAATAATAAACAAAAAGGCGTCGAAATTCGATGCCTTTTTTCATAACGCTTTCGAGGCGTTTATTCTTCGGTAGGATTTATTTCCAACAGTTCCACCTCAAAAATGAGCGTTGAATAAGGTGGAATTATTTTACCCGCACCACGTTCGCCATACGCTAAATCGTAAGGAATAAAAAACTTAAACTTGGAGCCTACAGGCATCAATTGAAGCCCTTCCGTCCAGCCACTTATCACTTGATTCAGAGAGAATGTAACCGGCTCTCCGCGATTGACCGAGCTATCGAAAACCGTACCGTCAATGGTTGTACCATGGTAGTGTACTTTTACCTTGTCGGAGGCTTGCGGTTTAGCACCTTCGCCCATTTTCAGTACTTTGTACTGCAATCCCGATGGCGTTTCTATTACTGACGAATCTTTTTTATTGTCTTCCAAAAATTTGGTAGCCAATGCTTTTGCGTCTGCTACTTTCTTTTTTTGATACTTTTCCGCAATTATGTTTATCTGCGCAAAAGCTAATTTCATCTCCTCTTCCGACAGTTTAACAGCATTGTGAAAAGCATCGACCAATCCGTTTGTAAACATAGCGGTATCAATAAAAATACCGGATTTTGCAAAGTTGTCGTACACGGTTGCGCCCAAATTCGCACCCAATGCATAGCTCTGCTTTTGAGCAGTTGTCATGGTTACTGTATCCGCAACCTGTACTTTTACTTTTTTCTTCTTTTTGGCTTCTACTGCCGGTATGCACAACAGCACAGCCACACCCAATAGAATGATTTTTTTCATTTATACAAGTTTTTTAATTAAGTTTTCCTTTTCACCTTCCAATAAATCAACCGGCGGAATCTCTATCAATGTGTAAGCTCCGGGGCGTTGTTTCATCGAAGCACGCGCACAAGCCACCAATATTTGTGCTGTCAGTGCAGGATTGTTTATCCTCATATCGAACTCAAATTGTTGATTCTCAGTTTTTCCAGAAACGCCTTTACGTACAAGTTTTACACCGTGTCTCATGTTTTTAAGTGCCTCCACCGACTCCACTTGTTCGACGTGCGTTTCATCATTAATAAAATAGTTGTCGTTTTTAATAGCAGTAGCTACTTCATCAAATTTATAACCATCTTTAAGTTCAATGTAAACCTCGCGGCGGTGTATGCCCTCACCCAAGGGAATGGTCATCGACAAAGCGTCTTTCACGCCTTCAATGGTTTTTGCGGCTACCGTATGCCCCATGCTCATACCGGGACCAAAATTGGTGTAAGTAACGCCTTTCGGTGCCATTGCCTGCATCAAAGTTCTGATTACGGAATCGCTTCCCGGGTCCCAACCGGCAGAAACAATAGCAACCGCTTGATGTTTTTTAGCTTCAACATCCAGTTCCTGCCTTAAATCCCAAATTTTCGTGTGAATATCAAAACTATCTATCGTATTGATTCCCAAAGCCAGAATAGCTTTTGCCGATATTGAAACCATGCGTGTGGGCAAGCATAAAATGGCTACATCCACTTTTTCCAACTCTTTGATGTCGGTTACTACTTTCACAGCTTGCAATTCNGNCGGCAAATTAGCGATACTGCGCCTCACCAATCCCGCCAACTCAAAATCGGGCGTACAAAGTACNGTTTCCAATACCTGTTTTCCAATATTGCCATAACCAACAATAGCAACTCTTATTTTATTTCCCATTTTAACGTAAGTTCAATATAAGTTTTAAAACACTATATTAATTAGGCTTCAAAATTACTATTTTTTTTTCACACTATTACAAAAATAAGGAGCGAATGATTATTCGCCCCTTATTTTCATTTACTAATTTACTTACCCTCAATCTCATAAAAAGGAAAATGATTAAACAATAAACATTTTGACTGTAAAGGTAATTATCTTTTTTTATAAATTTCACAAATACCCCCCCCATTAACAATATTTAAGTTTAATTGCAAAAAAACAAGGAGCGATTTGCCCCTTAATTAATCCCCTAACCCCTGAAAGGGAAGTTATTTACAAATTGCAACCAAACGTTCTAAACGGTTTGTTGCGTTATTTTCATCAATGGGACGAACGGACTTAAAGCCGTTAGTCCCTGGACATTAAACAGTTAAACGATTAAACATTCAACATTACACACTAAACGCTTAAACATATTTAATTTTGCTTTTATCGAACTTACCTATTTAGTTTAAAGTAGGTGTCTAAAAGTTTTTTTGCAGCCACAAACGACGTTATTTCGTTGTTCAGAATTTGATTTTCGTACATCAACAGCAAACTCTTTATCGTTTTGTTGCGGTAAAAATTATTTTTCAGATATTCGTTGATGCTTTCGTACATCCAATATTTTGCCTGATGGTTCCGTTTTGTTTCCGTAAAACCGTTTGCCGCAGTAAAATTCATATACTCTTCTATCATGTTCCAAATTTCAGTGATGCCGCTATCTTCAATTGCCGAACAGGTAAGCACCTTGGGCGACCACCCCGACGGCGGTTCGGGAAACAGATGCAGTGCATTTTGAAACTGTGCCCGTGCCATTTTGGATTTTTCCACATTATTGCCGTCGCATTTGTTAATGGCAATACCGTCTGCCATTTCCATAATGCCACGCTTAATACCTTGCAATTCGTCGCCCGTGCCTGCCAACTGTATGAGTAGAAAAAAATCGACCATGCTGTGCACCGCCGTTTCCGATTGTCCCACGCCGACCGTTTCTACAAAAATAGTGTTAAAACCGGCTGCCTCACACAACACAATGGTTTCGCGCGTTTTGCGTGCCACACCGCCAAGCGAACCTGCCGAAGGAGACGGACGTACAAAAGCATTTTCGGCTACCGAAATACGTTCCATGCGCGTTTTGTCGCCCAAAATACTGCCTTTTGTCAATTCACTACTCGGGTCGATAGCCAATACCGCCAATTTTTTGCCTTGACCGAGAACATGCGCACCCAACGAGTCGATAAATGTACTTTTTCCCGCTCCGGGCACGCCTGTAATACCTAAACGCACCGATTTTCCGGCATAAGGCAAACATTTTTCAATAATCTGTTGCGCTTTTTCCTGATGTTCCGGTTTGTTGCTCTCTATAAGCGTTACCGCTTGACTTAACACCGTGCGGTTGCCTTTCACTATCTCTTCCACATAACCATCGACCGTATATTCGGGTCGCCGTTTGCGCACTTTGGCATACGGATTAAGCATAGGCGGTTGCGGCACGCCCGCATTAACATTTAATCCGAGGAAACGCTCATCGTTTTCTATGTGATGTCCATCGTTAGCCATTGTCATTTTACTGTTTTCCAATTGATATATAAGTTAATAACCGAATTTACAGGGTCGTTTGAAATAATTTGAACGCGTTTTCGAAAATCGAACGGATGCAGTTGCGTGGCATCTACCGCCACCGTCAATCGCGCACGTTTACCGCCTTTCAACGATTGAGACGGCGCAGTAACGGTCAAATAAGGATTTTCTGAAACTATTCGTCTAATAATCAAAGGTTTGATACCATTATTTTTCAATTCAACAAAAGCTTTAGCTTGCTTTCCGATTTTTAATTCACCCAAATCGAGCACTTTAACCGAAAGCGAAATTACAGGTGCTTCCACCTTTTCCTGCATGGTCAAACGGCTAAAATCTTCTTTAATGTCAGCCTTCAAATCGACTACATCTGCCGATTTACGACCATTTACCAACAAACGCACACTATCGGCAACGTAACCCCACATCGGCATTTTTTCCGACATAATTGTGATGTTCAAAACAGCTTTTTCCTGCGGGGACACCACTTGCGGAAACGATTCCACTTTAAGGTATTTCGGCAAATTATATCCCGCAACAGTTACCGAAGAGGCGCCGTTGTTAAACATTTCTATTGTTCGCACCTTTTCTTCGCCTTTGTAGATGTCGCCCACTATCAAAAACCTATTCTTCAGCAACAAACCGTCTCCAAAAGAGTAAGGATACTGCTCTTCAAGGCTTTTTTCAGGAAACGCCACCATGCCCTTTATGGACACCGACTCTGTAAAATCGCCCGACAAAGCCGAGAAAAAAACAGTCGCACCCTGATGAAACAGACCATAACGCTCTGTAGGGTCAAATCCCAAAGTAAACTCGCCTTGTTGCGATGGTGCTATGGCATCGGTGCTCCATGTCGGCGACGTACATCCGCACGAAGCTGTAATTTTTTTTATGCTTATGGCTTCCGTACCTTCGTTTATAAACCGAAAAACACACAAAACTTCGCCATCTTCTTCACGAATAATGCCGAAGTCGTGTGTATTTTGAACAAAAGAGACGCTCCTTTTTTCTTGCGCCGACAAACTAACGACAACTGCGAAAAAAGCTAAAAAAAAAACTAAGCGTCTGTCAATCATTTAATTTTCCTTTGCTTGTGGAGCTTCTGTAGTGCCCTTTGGCGTAACCGAGCCCTTTATGAAAACAACTTCCGTATAATCAGCCGTTCCGTCTGTAAATACGACTGTAACGCTTTTATAAAAAGCATTCGGACGTCCTGTGGTAGTGTAAGTAACACGAACGGTAGCTGTATCGTTGGGAGCAACCGGCTCTTTACTCCACTCGGGAGTTGTACAACCGCAAGAAGCTTTTACGCTTTTCAGCGATAGAGGCGTTACACCGATATTTTTAAAATTAAAAACATGACTGATTTTGCCTACTTCTTCATTTACCGTACCGAAATCAAACGTTTGGTTGTCCACTTCCACAACTTTCTTTTCTTGTCCCACAGCCACCATAACAACTGTTAAGGCAAATACAAATGAAATTAATTTTTTCATAACTATAGATTTTAATTGAATTATTTAAAAAATTATCTAATGTGCAAAGTTATACAAAATTGTTCGCTCTTTATCTATTTTTTGTATTTTTTTATCTCTATGACCCTATTGACGCAAAAGTTTTATGCGCTTTAAAATAGTATTCCACCAAAATGCTTTTCCGCAGCAGACCCACGGGAGTTTGTGTTGTAGTAAGAGCTAAATTTTCTGCTCTTTCAGGACGAAAATTGCGCTTCTGTTTTAAAAATTGCACCCACGCCTTCAACACATTTGCCGCATTGTTCGGTCTCCTCTGTACCAATAAGTGCAACGCAGCCATTATATCCAGCAGACAGCGCACAGGCAACACCCACCAGAGCCGTTTCAATGGCATATTTTTATAAATCATCAGCAAATTGTTCCGAAAATTCAAAAATGTCTTGAACGGACTTTCGGCACTCAGCGTTTTTGCACCGATGTGGTACACCACGCTTTGCGGTACGCACACAATGGATTTTCCGCGCGATTTCAACCGCCAACACAAATCAATTTCCTCCATGTGGGCAAAAAAACGCGCATCCAAACCGCCCGCTGCCCAAAAATCGGCAGAACGAATAAATAAACAAGCTCCCGTTGCCCAAAAAATTTCGGCTACTGAATCAAACTGACCTTCATCCTTTTCCAAAGTATTCAAAATTCGACCTCTGCAAAACGGATAGCCCAAACTATCGATAAATCCGCCACACGCACCCGCATATTCAAAATACTCACGTTGAGCATAACTTCTCAGCTTCGGTTGGCAAGCCGCCGTTTTGGGATGTGCTTCCATGTATGCGAGCAATGGTCGAAGCCAATTTTCGGTTACTTCCACATCGGAATTGAGCAATACGAAATAATCCGCTTCTACCTCACGCAAAGCGCGATTGTAGCCTTCGGCAAAACCGTAATTTTTGTCCAACTCCACTCGCTTAATAGTTGGAAAACGGCGTAGCAGAAGTTCAATAGAGCCGTCGGTTGAAGCGTTATCAGCTACGACCACTTCGGCTGAATCGGAAAAAGCAATCACTTTCGGCAATAAATCTGCTAAAAGCTGTTCTCCGTTAAAATTCAATATGACTACTGCAACAACCGACATTATCGTTTTATTTCAATTCAAAACGCACTATTACAGTTGAACGTAACTCAATATCCTCAAATTCAATATCGGGAACATAAACTTCGTCAGTTTCCGCACCGGTCGCTTTAAGTCCGAATGCCACATTTGAATGGCGATAAGGCTGTTCGTAGCCTTCGGAAATATAGAGTGCGCGACCAACCTCCTGCCCTATGGCATTAGCCAAAACCGTGGCATTTTGCTTAGCCGACTGCATAGCACTCGCTTTTGTCTCCATTTTCAACTTTTGCATATCGCTGTGGTCAACCTTTTCGACAGATACATTGGCAATGCCCAAAGACGACAAACCCAAAAATGTTTTAGCTACGGTCTGTGCATCGGATAAAACCAGTTGATACTCTTTTTCCTGCACCACTGCCGATTTCAGCAACCAATATTTTTTGAAATTACTGGTATAATCGCACACTTTAAGCTGTTTTTTCACATCTATACCGATAGATTTCAGCTTGTCAATCATGCTTTTCTCTATTTCGGGAAGTTGCTTGTTTTTAAGATCCTTTTCGTTAAGGACTATTTTCAAATAAATTTCGTTTGGTATTACCTTTTTCTCGGCGTAACCATTCACTTCTATGTAATTTTGGTCAATAAAATTTTTTTCCTGCGCATAGCCAACGGCTACCGCAACGACCAAAGCAAGAGTTAAAAATGTCCGTTTCATCTTTTTTTGTTTTTATGGTTTATATTTTTATTCAATCAATATTCGTGCCAATGCAAAAAGGCGTTACTCTTTTCTCTGATGTTTCCAGCGCCTATGCGACCAAAGCCAATATGCCGGATTTTCCAAAATGTTCCGTTCCATCAAGCGCGCATATTTTTCCGTCAGTTCAAATTCGGCAGTTTGCGCCGGTGAAGCACTTATCAATTCTATGTAACAATGGTAATAACCGCGTTTTTTTCGATGCACGTTCAAAAATACCACGTAGTCGTCAGTTTTGCGCGCAATAGCTTCCCAACCGGTCAAAAACGGAGTATCTTGGTTCAAGAAATTTGTCCAATAATGCAAATTGTTCACCGACGGCGTTTGGTCGGCAATAAAAGCCAGCACGAACGGAATTTTAGATTTTTTATTCTGCAAAATATGGCGCACCACACGGTTTTTATCCACACATACGCATCCCCAACGAGAACGTAAATTCAAAAAGAATTTATCGAAATCTTTGTTTTTCAGCGGGCGGTAAAGCGTTTCAATGGTAACAGCAGGATTTGTGTGAATTGGTAGCGAACTCACCCANTCCCAATTGCCGTAATGACCAAAAACAGCNATAACATCTTTTTTTTGCTTGTAAGCTTCGTCAAATAATTCGATATTATCGAAAATAATATGTTTCGATATCGCTTTCGCTGAAGCATGCAACAGCCAAATGGTTTCTACACCATAGTCGCACAAATGACGGTAGAAACGTCGTTCGAGAAGACGCAGTTCTTTAGTGGTTTTTTGGGGAAACGAACGAGATAAATTTGCACGCGTTACCTTTACACGGTAGCGCACCACACGGTATATTATAAGATAAGCAAAATCGGACAGCAGATACAAAACCGACAAAGGCAACCACGCTATTGTCCATAAAAAAGCGTAAATTATGTAAAATCTAACTTTTGCCATATCTATAACAACCAAATCTCCATGCGGAAACTGCCACACAGAGAAACGGTTTATTAATTAATGTAAGCTAAACAATCAATCTTCTTCAGAGTAAATTCCGATACTTTTTCCGTATTCGTATTCACCCTCAAGTATTAAGCGCAAATCATTTTCGGACATTTCTACGACATTCTCTTTTTTCATAATGCCATAGATGTAATTAAACATGTCGTCTTCGGCAATTGTCGTTTCTGCGACCTCTTCATCCTTCATCAGATTGTTTTTTTCGTAAAAATCGCAAATCAAATCAAGAACATACTGTACATCGTCGTCAGTAACATGCGGCAAGATTGATTTAGGCAAACGATTGAGAATGAATTTAATGGCTTCGTCATCATCAAATTCGATCAAATCCGGTTGTTGATTCATAACTAAAATTTTTGAATAAAAATTAGACGGGTAAAGATACATTTTTTTTAAATAGAAAACAGATTTACGAGCAAAAAAAATTACATTTATTATCTGTTTTGCTAATTTTTAGGTATTTACAAGAATAAATTCGCTTTTTTCTCTTTTAAAAAAAAGAAAACGTCGGCAACACAAGGTTACACAACGTCATAAAAAAAGGGTAAGCTGACTATATCGCACCGCTACAACCTTCTACCCTTGCTGCGGTCAAGCCCTGGGGGAGTTCAAAGGGAGCTGGTCGTATAGGACTTACCCGATGCAAAGATACTGCTTTTTGGCGAAATACAAAAATAGCAGCACTTTTTTCTTCCAAAACCTTTGTCGGAAAACAGCAACCGATACAACCATACAAAGCACATCAACAAAAAAATCAAACTATTTTTTTTGTTTTTTTATCGAAAAACGATAAAAATATTTTGTTATTCAAAAAATAATGCGTTACTTTGTAGTCGAAAAACGAATATTCATTAGTTTAAATTATCAGAGTTATGAGAAAATCAATTTCAACTGCCATAGCATTATGTATGACAGTCATCATGGGCGCATTTGCTCAAACCACACACCCCCTGCCACTTGACCCGAACGTACGCATGGGCGTATTGGAAAACGGATTGACGTATTACATACGCCACAACGAAGAACCGAAAGAACGCGCTGAGTTCCACATTGCGCAAGGTGTCGGTGCCATTCTTGAAGAAGACAACCAAAACGGTCTTGCCCACTTTTTAGAACATATGGCTTTCAATGGCACACAACATTTCCCCGGGAAAGGAATTATTAACTATTTTGAATCCATTGGCGTTAATTTCGGAGGTAATATCAATGCCTACACTTCGTTGGACGAAACGGTTTATCGTCTATCGGATGTACCTACTATCCGCCCGGGCATTATCGATAGTGCTTTGTTGGTTATGCGCGATTGGTCGTGCGGTTTGCTACTCGAAGATGATGAAATTGACGCTGAACGTGGAGTAATCAGGGAAGAATGGCGCACCGGAGCCAATGCCAATCGCCGTTTGTGGAAAGAATCTAACAAACTCAAATATGCCGGTTCGCAATATGCCAAACGAGACGTTATTGGCGACACTGCCGTTATCAACAATTTTTCGTACGATGCCCTACGTGATTACTACAAAAAATGGTACGGTCCCGATTTGCAGGCTATTGTCGTTGTTGGCGATATTAATGTGGATAGTATTGAAGCTAAAATTAAGCAACTATGGGCAGACGTGCCGGCACGCGCTAACAGAGGTGAACGCCCCATATACGACATTCCCGACAATCAAGAGCCGATAGTGGCTATTGCTACCGACAAAGAAGCGCAGTTTACACGTATCGAACTGGAATACAAGCATAATGTTTTGCCGGATTCACTGCAACTAACCATGACAGCTTACACACAAGATGTGCTTAACGATATTGTTTCTAGGATTTTAAATTACAGATTTTCGGAAATTACTCAAAAACCCGATGCATCGTTTGTGGGCGCATACGGTTTCTACGGCGAATTGGTAAAAGCTAAAGATGCTTTCCAACTCATTGCCGTACCAAAAGAAGGGCACGAAAAACAAGCCTTGACCGACTTGCTCATTGAAGCCGAAAAGGTAAAACGCTTTGGGTTCACCAATTCCGAATTGGAGCGCGCTAAAGCAGAAATGCTCACAGAGTACGAAACCGATTACAACGAACGCAACAATCAACGGAATATTGACTTAACACGCGACTACATTCGTCATTATTTGGACAAAACGTGTACGCCGGGCATTGAATGGGAGTTTCAAATGCTACAGGTTATGCTGCCACAAATAAATATAGAATTACTCAATCGTCTGGCACAAAACTATGTTATTGATAATAATTTAATTATCAGCTTTACGGCACCGGAAAAAGAAACGGTAAAATTGCCTACCAAAGAAGAGGCATTGGCACAACTCGCTGACGTGAAAGCAATGGAACTGACAGCTCCGAAAGAGGAAACAATCGACAAAAAATTGGTAACAAAAACTCCAAAACGCGGCAAAATAAAAGTCGCCACTACCAATAAATCTCTTGGAACAACCGAATGGACATTGAGCAATGGCGTGAAAGTAATCATTAAACCGACCACGTTTAAAAAAGATGAAATTTTGCTCACCGGATTCAGTCGTGGCGGACTTTCCAAAATAGAAAAAACGAACGACCTGCTGTCGGCTATGTTTGCTGTCCATCTCATTACGAGCAGTGGTATTGGCAATTTTACGGCTATTGAACTGGAAAAATACCTCGCCGGAAAAAATGTAAGTGTTGCACCTGAAATCAATTCGTTTAGTGAAGAACTCAACGGCAACTCGTCGGTAAAAGACTTTGAAACCATGCTACAATTGNTTTACCTCTACTTTACCGCTCCACGCAAAGACGACGAAGCTATACAGGCACAAATGAATATATATAAAACTGTACTGGCAAACAAAGAAAGCAATCCAAAAGCAATTTTTGGCGACAGCATACAAATGACGATGTCAAATCATCATCCGCGTACCATATTACTTAATATTGATATGCTGACCAAAGTAGATGCAGACAAAGCATTGACCATCTACAAAGAACGTTTTGCCACACCTGCCGATTTTACCTTTATGCTGGTAGGCAACATTGACCCTAACGATCCGGCTACTAAAAAATTGATTTGCACATGGATTGGCGGTTTGAAATCGAAGAAAGTTCACGAAAACTTTATTGACCACGGCGTGCGTACACCCAAAGGGAAAGTGCTCAACTATTTTGAACGTGAAATGCAAACACACACGGCATCGAATCGCATAGCCTACACCGGCGAAATGAAGTACAATTTGACCAACAAATTGAATATGGACGCTATTGGTCGAATTTTGGACATTCGCTATTTGGAAAGCATCCGCGAACGTGAAGGCGGCAGTTACGGCGTAGGCGTTGCAGGCTTTGTAAGTGATAAACCTACAGAACAAGCCACTCTGCTGATGCAATTCGATACTGACCCCGAAAAACAAACTAAATTGATGGAAATCATTCATCAAGAAGTTGCGGAAATAGTAAAAGACGGACCACGCATGGATGATTTGATTAAAGTAAAAGAGAGCATGCTAAAAGATTTTGCCGAAGATATTGAAAAAAATAATTGGTGGCAAAACACTGCGCTCTATAATTTCTATATTAACAACATTGACTATTACAACGATTACAAAGCCGCAGTAACGGCTATCAGTAGCGAAAGCATAAAAGCCACACTCACCAAATTGGTAGAACAAGGCAACGTGGTAGAAGTGGTTATGTCGCCCAAACAATAATTGGAAAAAAAACGACATTTTTAACCTACAGTAAAGGTAAAAAAGAGGGCAATGTGTCAATTTGTGCATTTTTCTCTTTTTTTATAACCTTTTCATTTTTTAATAAAATTTGCCATTTTACTAACTAATATTTACTATTTATATTTAAAATCTTTCAAACAGTAATAATTTAAACTTTAACAATATTTAACATCGTAAATACTGAATATTTGCATATTAAACGTAACTTTGTAATTAATAATTAACATGGTCTGAGGTAATTTTATGGGTCTATTTACCAATGACGATTTATAACCAAGATCCTTCATTTATTATTATGAAAAAATTAATCTTTGGTGCAGTAGCATGCATGTTATGGGGCAAGTTT
>JGI24710J26742_10004099_pt1 | contig 12120 bp, 6 predicted proteins | sample BioPla2DNA2_FD_26742 | JGI IMG/M metagenome (IMG submission 26742) | reverse complement strand
TGCGGACCAAACTCAGCACGGTTTCGTCTGGTTCTGCGTCGCGGAGTTTGCGACGTTGTTTTCTTGTTTTGAGCATTCCAACAGTGGCTTTCTTGCTGACGTTATTCTGTTGGAGCAGCGGTGGGAATGGGGCGGACGCGAACAGTGCGAATAAAGAGGAAACTGATTCGGTTGTTCTCGTCTCTACAAGATTCGAAGTTAACCATACCGATTTTATTACTTTTGGCGACGTCCTAACTTCCTCCGGCGTCAAGAGTAATTCCTCACAAGAAAAGTCTGCAGTTCCTGAACGTAAGACATTTTGGCAGAAACAATATCGTAGTTTTGAAAAGACTTTTATTGTGGAGGGGCGTTGGCGTTTGTTTGCGAATGGTCTTGCCGTTACTCTGGGCATTACCATTGCGTCAACTATCCTGGGCACATTCTTTGCCTTTATTCAATGTGCTATGCGCAGATCGCGTCGCAGATGGTTGCGATATTTGGCAAAAATCTATATTGGGATCATGCAGGGCACGCCTCTCTTAGTTGTCCTGCTTATCATGTACTATGTTGTTTTTGCGAGTCTTAGCACACCATGGGGAATGGAGAAAGAGATTGTTTCGACAATTGCCCTTGCTTTGAATTTTGCCGCATACGCAGGTGAAATGATGCGCGCGGGCGTTGACGGAATTGACAAAGGATTGATTGAGGCTGCGCGCGCGCTTGGTTTCGGACGTTTTCAAGTTTTCACGAAAGTGATTTTTCCGATTGCTGCACGCAGAATTCTGCCCGTCTACAAGGGCGAGTTTATTTCTCTCCTGAAGTCGACTTCTATTGTTGGCTATATCGCAACACAAGACCTCACAAAAGCGAGCGATATCGTTCGTGCTCGTACGTATGAAGCTTTTTTTCCGTTGGTGGCGACAGCAATCATTTATTTGATTTCTGCGCACCTTCTTGCTTCTGTTTTTGCTTTCATGGAATATCGGCTTGATCCTGTCAATCGTCGTAAGCGAGCTAAAGGAGAAGTGAACGTATGAGTCAAGCGCCCGTTAAAAACATGATTACAGTTAAGGGACTCTGCAAGAGCTATAACGGAGTCTCTGTCCTCAAGGATCTCGATGCGACAATTAACAGGGGAGAGATCGTTTCAATCGTTGGACCTTCTGGAGCAGGTAAGAGCACGTTTCTACGTTGTCTGAATTTACTTGAGACTCCTGATTCAGGCGAGATTTTAGTTGACGGTGAAAATGCTGAAGAGATGGACGTAAAGCTTTTGCGTCGCAAGATGGGGATGGTTTTTCAACAATTCAATCTATTTCCACACCTCTCAGCTCTTGAAAATGTGATGCTTGCTCCGACCACGCTTTTGAAGGAGCCGAAAGACGAGGCGGAGGAACGCGCGTTAGATCTCCTAGAAAAAGTAGGTCTTGCCGGTAAGGCATGGGCGTTCTCTTGGGAGCTTTCTGGCGGACAACAGCAACGGGTAGCGATCGCGCGCGCGTTAGCAATGCGACCTGAGATTATGTTGTTTGACGAACCGACTTCTGCTCTTGATCCGACAATGGTCAATGAAGTGCTTGGCGTAATTCGCAACCTTGCAGACGAGTCGGGCATGACAATGGCGATTGTAACACACGAGATGCGTTTTGCCCGCGACGTTTCAGATAGAATCTTTTATATGGATCAAGGAATCGTCTATGAGGACGGTACGCCAGAAGAAATCTTTGAACATCCTAAACGCGATAGGACACGCGCGTTTATCCGTCGTGTTGATACGATTCGTTTTGAGTTGGATAAGGATTTCGATTACTTCAGTTTCGACGCTAAAATTGACAATTTTGCGATGAAACACATGGTAGAACAAGANCGTCGTGAGCTTCTGGTTGAACTTATTGAGGCTTTGTTTGACAATTTCTTCTTCTCAAAGGTAGACGAATTGACGTTTTCGTTAGGCGTTACGGAGAAAAAGGAAGTTGAATTACGATTTGCTTACGGCGGTCCTGAGATCAATCCAATGATTGCAGACGACGCTCCCAGTCGTTTTGCTCGTTCTATGATCCTCAAGAACGGAACTGATGTGGAATTTAACGTCATTGACGGTAAGAACGTGTTAGAATTTGTGTTAGCCCCAAAGAATCGTTAACCGTATTTGATAAATGTCTTAAAGGAAAAAACGACGCTGGTGTTCATTAGACACAAGCGTCGTTTTTTAACTTATTGTTCAGAAGTCTCTTGGTTTTAGTAACTGGTATATGCGCTCGAATTCATCGTTTGAACTGAATTGAACGACGAGTTTTCCTTTACCCTTGTCATTTGAAGTTAATTTTACCTTCATGCCGAGCCATGATCTGAATTGCTGTTCTAACTCTTGTACGCGCGGACTTTGTTGCTGAGACGTTTTGGAATTATGTGAGGAAGGAGCCGTATTGCCTTCGATAAACTCTTTTACAATTGCTTCCGTTTGACGTACGCTCAGCTGTTCGTCTACAATTCGACGCGCCATTTCTATTTGATTCCACTCGTCGAGCGGCAGAAGCGCTCGCGCGTGCCCCATCGTTATTTTTCCCTGACGCGTCATATTTTGCACCTCTTCATGCAATTCGAGAAGGCGCATCAAATTACTGACGGTGGAACGGTCTAACGATAGGCGTTTTGCTAATTCTTCATGGGTGCTTCCATAGGCGTCGATATAACTCTTAAACGCGGCTGCCTTTTCAATAGGATTTAAATCGCGCCGTTGCATATTTTCAGTCAGCGCCAATTCTGCCATTTCGCGGTCCTCGACGACAAACAAAATGGCTGGAATTTTTTTCCAACCAGATTCCTTTGCTGCGCGAAAGCGCCGTTCGCCCGCGATTATTTCGTAGCGATCCCTGTTTTGGCGTAAAACGATAGGCTGAATAAGTCCATGTTCGGAAAGACTCGCTTTCAGCTCTTCCATTTCGACTTCATCAAAGTCTAAGCGTGGTTGATAGGGATTAGGATCGATTAAGTCGACATTAACTTCAACAGCCGTTCCACCGTTGGAATACTGCGCTAACGCACGATCCTTTTCTTCTTCAAGAAGCGCCGAGTCAGAACGCTTAGTTCTAATTTCTTTGACGGACGTTTCGAGACTGTCCGAAGGATTGGTGGAAAATGGGACGATTGAAGGAAAGGCGTTGCCTTGGGCGTCGACTTCAAGAGCGTCGTCAAGCTGCGCCGTGTTTGTTTGAGCAGCTGCGACATTTCTCAACAGGGCTTCGAGACCTCGACCTAATCTTTTGTTTTCTTTAGACACGTTCCATTACCTCCAAACATAGTTCGACATACGCTCTTGCCCCTCGCGAACGGGGCGCATAGTCAACAATTGATTTTCCGTGGCTAGGCGCTTCTGCGAGAGCGACGTCGCGTGGAATTGTTGTTCTAAATACAACGTCGCCAAAAAAATCTCTAATTTCCTTTTCGACTTCGTAGGTCAATTCAAGCGAGGGGTCGCACATTGTCAGAACGACTCCTCCATATTCCAAAGAACGATCTGGGCGTTTCATTGCTCTGCCGATGAGTTCAAGCATTTGTACCAAGCCTTCCATTGCGAAATATTCGCACTGAATTGGCGTAAGCACCTCGTCCGACCATGCAAGCGCCGCCTGTGTTAATGGACCCAAGGACGGGGGACAATCGATTAACACGTAGTCGTAACCACGTGTTTCACGCACAAGTTGACGAGCAATTTTATTGAAATATGAAGGATCTTGAACGCTTGCTAAGCGCTCGACGTCCGAAAAAGAACGACACCCAGGCAACACGTCAAGTTGTTCTGACGCTTTTTGAATCGCTTTATTAATCGGCGTGTCCAAAAAGGCAAACGGATGACGCGACGAGGGAACAAAACCCAGGCCGCTTGTTGCATTACATTGCGGATCAAGGTCGACAAGGAGCACATATGCGCCGGCACGCGCAAAACACGCAGCCAGCGAGATAGCAGTCGTAGTTTTACCGACTCCTCCCTTCTGATTGGCGATGCAAAAAGTCCGAGTCATGTTTTGGCGTCCTGTTTTATCTTGTTTTTAGGCTTTCTTGATCAGCGGGTTGTAGGATTATAGCGGGGAACTCAATTTTAAGAAACGTCAATTTGTAAAAAAATGTTTTCGGTAGGTTGTTTTTAATGTTGTAGATTGACGCTTGCGCAAGTCTCTTTTAAAATGAGGCCGACAACAGGTGTGTTCTCTGCGTTTTTGACGTCGTAACTGAATGGATTGGAACATGGACTTGAAGCGTCCGAATAAAGCGTTCTTAAAATCGAGCCTTGAAATCAAATGTTTGGTTTCGTTTGGAGTTGCGCTTGCAGTAGTGATTATAATCAGCGTCGCTCTATTTTATAAGGCGACAAAATCACAAGTGGAAGCTCAGAATCCTTTGATGGGAAAACTCGTAAGCGAACGAGAATTTTTACTTATCCACATTAAAGGATTAGCCTCTGAGAGCGCCAATACATCGGTTCAATCTAGCTCGTCGTCCAATGATATGAATGACTTTATTGAGTCTATGAAGACATTGAGTGAAAGGATTGGCGGAACTTCTGAACGCGCGCACATTGAGACGCGTCTCATTCGTGCTTACAATGCGCGATTAGACGACGAGGACGATAAACCGCGGGATGATTTTGAGCGTCGTCTTTTTGAAGAACTTGAAACGCCGTCGACTTATGATCCTGATTCTGACAATACCCTTAACGTTGCATATGAAAGAGTTGATGAAAGGGGACAGTATCATTACTACCAACCATTACGTTTTGGACGATCTTGTTGGAATTGCCACCAGGAAATAATGGGAGATTCAACCCTTGAATTTGGGTCGACCCTTGGTGTAATCCAGGTTACTATTCCAGAACCTCCGGCAAAAAAAGAAAGCGCTAGGTTATGGGCGCAGCTTCTGACGGGAGCAATTATCACAGCATTTTTGGGAATGATTGCGTTTTACGTTGTAATACGAGTCGTCATTGTGAAACCGTTGCGAAGCCTTCGAGCTGTTAGTGAGGCTATTGGCCGCGGCGACGTTTCTAAACGAGCTAATTTGCAAACTGACGACGAGTTTGAGGCGTTAGGGGACGCTTTTAACAAAATGCTGAAATATCTTGTTGCAACTCAAGAAAAATTACGCGCGCTAAATACAGAACTCGAACGAAAAGTCGATGAGTTAGCGCGTGCGAACTTGCAGCTTTTTGAATCAAACCGGGTGAAGTCGGACTTTATGTCAACAATGAGTCATGAGCTGCGCACTCCGCTCAATAGTATTTTGGGTTTTAGTGACGTTCTGGGGTCAATTTCAACGCTCGATGAAAAGCAGTTGCGTTATGTTAACAACATTAACAAGTCAGGACGCGCGCTGTTAAGCATGATCAATAATATTCTTGATTTGGCTAAAATGGACGCGGGGCAAGTTGAACCCATTTTGACCACTTTCAAAATAGAGACGGCAGTCTTAGCTCAATGTGATATGGCAAAGCCTCTCATCGATAAAAAGAATCTTGAATTGACGACTTCTTTTGCAGAGGCAATGCCTCCTATGCGTCAAGATGAAGCGCGAATTCAACAGATTTTGAATAACCTGTTGTCAAACGCTATTAAGTTTACTCCGGAAGGCGGACGAATTCAGATTGAAGTTAAGCGCATTTTTCACGAGCCGTTTCATCCTCGAGTTTTGAGTTCCTCGACGAATTTAGAACCAATACCATTTCTCCAAATGAAAGTGATCGATTCTGGAGTTGGCGTAACCGAAGAAGATAGGCAAATTATTTTTGAGAAGTTTCGCCAAGGAAAGAGCGCTACCGAGGGAAATACGATGACGCGAGAGTATTCCGGCAGCGGCTTGGGATTGTCTATCGTTAAGGAATTATGTAAGCTTTTAGAAGGTGAGATAACGCTGGAAAGTCAGCCTGGATTTGGAAGCGTTTTTACCGTTTTGCTCCCATGGGAATTAGAATTGCCTATTTTGGCAGAATCGCCTATGCAGTCAGAAATTCAAGAGTTTTCTAAGAAAGGTCGGTTGGTCTAAGGACGTTTGTGCGGGAAATGTCAAAAGCGAGTTTCATGAAAATAAGTTCTAGCCATATGGAATAAGGCTGAAGAATTGCCATTGAGGATATGGGATTCTGCGATTAGTCGACGTTTCTCAAGTGGTCTTGCTCGAAATTAATATGCAATAGGGTTAGGTCTCTTAAGAGCAACTTTCACGAACTTTATTATTACCCTTTAATCACAGGCTCTGTAAAAAGCTAAAAATAATTCTATTCTAAGGGGCGACGCCAGAATTAAATTTCTTTAAAACGTTAGCGGAGTGGATTATGATTCAAAGGCGCTCGTTTCCAACAGACTGACCAGACTTTTCTGTATCCAAACATCTTTAGTGTCAATGGACCGGCTGACGCTGTTCGCAATTAGAGAAAGAATGTCTTTGTTTGGGAGAATACGCCATCCGTGCAATAGATTAGATATAAGAAGCAAGATTGTTCTTGATTGTCGCAGATGCGCATTTACACAATTGGAGAGAGAGTTATACGGTTGTCGAGGAAATGGAGTAATATTCTTGCTGTTTTAGTGTGTTCTATTCTGTTTACCATTACATGATTGTGTTTAATCGGCGCTATTATTTCATATTCTAACCAGCGGAAGTATTCTGTTTTTGTTTTTAAGTCGTTAGGTTGTCAAGATAGGATGTATAAAAAGAATAAGAAGAGCTGGCATAAGGAGGGCTTTTAATTGATTTGAGACGAAAAATCGCGGGAAAAGTTTTCCTATAACCTTGACTTTTTATTAGTTGGGTGTATCCTCAGACAAACTGATGTTTTATAGACCATGGTTGATGCGTTTGTGGTCTTGTGTGTTTATTCCATGAATGCTTAGTAGGGTCATAGACTAGCGTCGTATTCGTATGGCGCTACTTTTAAAATATTTTTTGGACCGCAAATTCGTAAGCGTCCCATTTTACGCAAGACAGCGTCAGGCGTCGCTTGCATACCGAGAGACCTTTGCGAAGATTAGCGGTTTGTATATGAAAGCGACAGCATGAAAACTGACGGCAGTATGAAACCTGATGAAATCAAGAGATTAGTTGAGCAGATCCATCACGAGCGAAATATCGATCATGAAGTCGTCTTTGTAATTATCGAACAGGCATTGGCTCTTGCTGCTCGGAAACATGGAGACGGTGGCGACGATAGCGTTGTCGACGTCCGTATAGATCGTCAGACAGGAGAAATTTACGCATATCGAGACAACCTTCCTCTAGCAAATTCTGAAATTGCAGAACGTATTGGAGCACAAACGGCGAAACAAGTCATCATTCAGAAGATTCGAGACGCTGAGCGCGACATGATATTCGATGAATACTCTCCGCTAGTTGGTCAAGTGGTTTCCGGGTATGTTCTTCGCAATGAAGGAAAGAGCAACGTTACTTATGTGACGCTCCCCGGAGTTGAAGCAATCCTGCCTTATTCCGAGAAAATTCCGCGTGAGAATTATCGTCCTGACACTCGAATTCAAGCTCTTGTCATTGAGGTTAAAAAGGTTGGCGCAAAAGTGAAGGTCGTTTTGAGCCGTTCTCGTCCACTTTTTGTCCAACGTCTTTTTGAACAAGAGATTCCCGAGATTGCAGAGAAGACTATTGAGATTGTAAACGTTAGCCGCGAACCGGGTAGGAGATCAAAAGTAGCTGTGTACTCTAATGATCCGCGCATTGATCTTATTGGAGCGTGCGTTGGCGTTCGTGGGGCTAGAAGTCGCGCTATCACTGACGAGCTTGGCGGAGAACGCGTGGACGTAGTTCCTTGGTCCGCAGATACTGCAGAATACATCCGTAATGCATTGAAGCCGGCCGTTGTCGATGAGATTATGCTTTGTACAATGCTTGGTCGCGCTATCGTTCTTGTACAACGCGATCAACGTTCTCTTGCCATTGGTAGGGGCGGGCAGAATGTTCGTCTTGCAAGTCGCCTCTGCAACTGGGACGTCGACGTCATGAATAGAGACGAACTTGATGAGATCGTCGAAAAAGCAATGGAGGATTTTCTTTCGATCGAGGGCGTCAGCGAAGACTTGGCTGACGCTCTTGTTGGACAGGGTTTTTTGTCGTTTGACGATTTATCGATTATTGAGCCTTCGGACTTAATGAGCCTCGGGAGTCTGACAGAGGAACAGGTCGAAGCTATAACGCAGGAAGCAGAACGATTAGCCCTGGAGGAGGAAGCTAAAAAAGCTGAAATAAAAAGGTTAGAACAAGAAGAGTTGAAAAAGCAGCGAGAAAAACAGCAGTTTCGAGAGGAGTCGTCAGAAGAAAACAACTCGTCCCTTTCGTGATGTAGTGGCATTGAAAATCCAGTCTGACGACTGGGGGAATTTATAAACAACTTTTTCATTAGTTGTTCGTTATTATTCCAATTGAAGCAGGACCAGTAAAACAAATCATTATTTAGTGTTGACGTTTTGTGGAGAGCGATTTATTCCGATGGTTCCACGAAACTCAAGGTTGTAAAATATTGCTGATTTCGCATAGTTATGCGAAATTGTCAGGTTGAAAGAAAACCATGCGGACGCTGACGGAATGGCTCTGTCGGAATTAGCGCGTTGTATGTGGCGCTACTAGCCGTGTGTAATTTAACGCCTTTGGCGTAGTATTAAAGAGTAGAACAAGTTGACAATTCGAATTTACGCTTTAGCCAAGCAACTTAAAAAAACGAGCAAAGAACTCCTTGAGGTTTGTCCAAAGTTAGGGATTAACGGTAAGGTAAACCAATTGGCGAGTTTGTCTACAGATGAGATTGCCCGCATATCCGAATACTTCTCGTCGATGAGCGATCAAAGCGCTAAATCGGTTGAACAACCTGTTATGATTGCTCCGAAAAATATTCCAACTAGCGGCGAAAAGAAAATTCAAGCAATTCCAGTAATCAAGACGCCTCGGCCGGGTGGGATTTCTCGTATATTCGGCGTTTCTAGCAAACAGGCTGCAACTCGGCAAGTTGCCGATTCCGTTGAGGGTGACGGTCCAGAAGACGAAAAAACAAAGAAAGTTAAAGGCAAAGCTGCCGATAAAGAGGCGGAAGAGAAGGTTGTCCAAGAAGTTCGAGAAGAAAAAGAAAAGACAGTTGATTCTCTAACCGCTGTGGAACCTGTTGATTCGAGTGACAGCAGTGTTCAAAAAGGCGTCGTAGAGTCAGGCGAAGTTTCTTCTGAGACTCAACAGAAGAAGGGAAAACCCAAGTCTGCCGCCAAAGCGAGCAAAGTTGAAGACGCTGCGAAGACAGCCCCTGAGAAACAAGCAGCGAGTAAGGAAGAGACTTCTGATGAAGTTGTTCAGGAAAAGAAGTCTGCNGAGAGCAAACCTCTGAAAAAGAAGACCGCACCAGAGTCAGGGACGCAATCTGGCGCTTCTCCAAAAAAGACTCAAACGATTCAGCCCGCAATCAGCAGACGAGATTCGAAGCGAGCTTCTGGTCGTAACCAAGCGAAGTCTGTTGTTGAAACACGTCCTGCTCGTCCTATTCCGCCTGCGTTTGCCCAACCTGATCGTACGCAGATTCTTGAAGAAATGAAGCGCCCTCCAATGATTACCCCGCCAGCAGAATCGCGTATTGTCGTATTAGGAGCCAACCAGAAAAAATCAAGCAATGGTTCCACTGCTTCCCGTTCAAATACTGGAACGAGTAATGTGACGATTGGAAGATTGGCACATATGCCGGACGCCCCTTCTCGTCCTGCTGCGAAAAAAACAAAGGAGCCTGCAGCACAGAAGCCTGTTAGAGTTTTGACGCCGGACGTCATTGATCGGGCAAGGGTTGCTGGAGTTTCCGTTACTGACGTCTTGAAGGTTCCTAAACGCGATACCTCGCGTTCGCCGAAGGTAAACGATAAAAATAAACCTGCACGTGGTCCTGCTGATATTGGCACAAATGCCTCGGTTGGCGATTTGGTTACGACAGAACGTCGAAGAACTAAGAATTATCGTAGTCGAGACGTTGAAGGACAAGACGCCCGAAGTAGAAGGAGCAGCAGCGATTCTCGTCGATCACGCAATCTTTTGCATTCAACCGACGAGGATGACTTTGGCTACGTATCGAGAGCACGAGGACCGAGGCAACCCAGGAGGTCCAATGCTGCTGTGACGCTTGCTCGCGTTAACGACATCGTAATTGAGACTCCCTGTACAGTCAAGGACTTTTCTGGCGCCACCGGCGTCGGCGTTGCTGTCGTCATCAAAGAATTGATGAAGTTGGGAATGATGAAGACGATGAATCAAACGCTTGATAAAGAAACGATTGAGCTTTTGATCATGTCCTTCAACCTGAAGGCGACAGTGAAAGAACAGGCAACTTTAGAAGAGCAGTATGTTGACGCTNTCATCAATGAGGCAGATCCCCCAGAGTCCCTCATTCCTCGAGCTCCTGTTGTCACTTTTCTCGGTCACGTAGACCATGGCAAAACGTCTTTGCTTGACCGAATTCTAAACCTTCATGTGGTTTCTGGCGAGAAGGGCGGAATTACTCAACACATTCGCACTTATCGCATTGACACGCCCGGAGGAGCAGTAACTTTTGTTGATACGCCGGGACACGAGGCGTTTACAGAGATGCGCGCTCGCGGCGCTAATTGTACGGATATTGCGGTTCTCGTTGTTGCCGCCGACGATGGCGTCATGCCTCAAACGGAAGAAGCTATTAGTCACGCTAAAGCGGCCGGTGTTCCAATTATTGTAGCCCTGAACAAAATGGATTTGCCGGGAGTAAAACGAGACAAGGTTATTCAGGAACTCGCCAATAACGATCTTACGCCTAGCGAATGGGGNGGCGACGTTGAAATTGTTGAAACGAGCGCTATCACAGGCATGGGGGTTGATACCCTCCTAGATACAATTCTGACAGTCGCTGAGCTTAGCGAGCTTAAGGCTAACCCGGATCGTGCAGCTGACGGCGTTGTCCTTGAGGCGTCCCTGCAATCCGGCGAAGGCGTTGTTTGCAAAGCTCTTGTTCAAAACGGCACTTTACACAACGGAGACGTTGTGTTATGCGGGGCGTCCTATGGGCGCGTTCGTTCGATGACTGACACGTTGGACCCGCACAAGCGTTTAAAAGAAGCTGGACCAAGTGTGCCTGTTACTTTAGTTGGTTTGGACGTTGCACCAGAAGCAGGCAGTAAATTTATCGTTCTTGAAGACGTTTCCGTTGCTCGTCAGATCGCAGAGGAGCGAGCAAAACGCGCTCGCGCTATTGAGCTTGCGGGAACGCCTTCTCACGTAACGTTAGAAAACCTGTTCGAACGCATGAATTCTGCCAAGGCGCAACAGACGTTGAACGTGATTATTCGTGCGGACGTCCGAGGCTCCATTGAGGCAATTCGTAAAGAAATGAGCAAGCTTGAACATCCTGAAGTTAAGGTCAAGATTCTTCAAGCGACGGTCGGCGGTATTACAGAAGCCGACGTTTATCTCGCTGATGCTTCCGACGCCATTATCGCGGGTTTTAACGTAGTTCCTGACGAAGGCGCGCGTGCTCTGGCAGAAACGAAGAAGGTTCAAATTCGTCGTTACGATATTATCTATAAGTTGACCGAAGACATTAAGGCTGCGCTAGAAGGTATGCTCAGGCCTATTGAACAGGTCAAGGAACTTGGTAGAGCGCTTGTTCAGCGTACGTTTAACATCAGTAGAGTAGGCGTTATTGCGGGTTGTCGCGTATTATATGGCACAATCGAAAGAGACAGTCAGGTTCGCGTTATTCGTGATAGTCGCGTTATTGGCGAATATGCTCTTGATACGCTTAGACGTGAAAAAGACGACGTCAAAGAAGTGCGTGAAGGTTACGAGTGCGGAATTAAGCTGAAGAATTTTAACGACGTTAAAGAAGGCGATATCCTAGAGGCTTACAAGATCGAGGAAGTTGCCCGGACTTTCTGATTGCAAAGAGAAGCTTTTGAGTGAAATAGAGAATTATTCTTTTCGCTCTTGTAACTTTTTGTTCAGGTTTTAAAGAAAAGAGGAACGATGGCCTCGAGAAGAATATTGAAAGCGGCTGAAGCAATACGTGAAGTTGTCGCTACCTCAATTTTGAAAGATTTGAAAGATCCGCGCGTCGAGTTCGTTACAATTACAAAAGTAGAGGTAGCG
>JGI24710J26742_10004098_pt1 | contig 12121 bp, 9 predicted proteins | sample BioPla2DNA2_FD_26742 | JGI IMG/M metagenome (IMG submission 26742) | reverse complement strand
TTGCTTTTGAGTATAACCCTTTACATAGCAAGACACAAAAACTATATAATGCATTAGAGAAAACTTTTGAAGGCAGATTAACACCAGATAAAGCAACAAGTCTATTAGATGCTAATGTAAATGAACTTGTTGATAGATATAATGCTAAAATCTATATGCAAGATGATGCTACTATTCAAGAGTATATTTCACAAATAGATATTGACCCTATTGCAAGTTTGATGGTTGAGTATAATTATGATACTAAACAATTTCAAAAGACTGATTATGCTAATTTAATACTAAATGATATGGAAGGTTTTTATCAAGGTTATCAAAACGCTAAAAAATTAAGTGATGAGTATGCGATAAGCAAAAATAGGACACCAGGTATAGTGCATAATCATAATATCAAGTTTGCTACATTTCAAGAATTACAAGGCAATGATTTAGCATTAGATATATTAGATAAAGTAGATAATGTAGCATTTATTCATACTGATAGCAATATGCAAGGTGGGTATGATAGAGATAGTGGGTTTACTTATTTAGATATAAACTTAAAAGGTAAAGACCTGCAAGCACAAGTATTAGCCCACGAAACTTTACATAAGATTAGACATAAATTAGATGAAAAAGCATATAACAAAATTAAAAAAATAGCGTTAAATGAAAATCTAATAACTAAACTTAATGATAAAGGCATAGTAGTGTTTAATGAAACGCACGAAGAAGCATATAGAAATGATTATAGAAAGCAATATAATTATGATAAGTTAGATGATGCAAGTAAGCAAGTTGTAGATATTCAAATAGATAATTTAATAGTTGAAGAACAAGTGGCACATATAGTTGGTCGTTTAGCAAGTGATAGTAATTTAATGACTGAACTTTTTAAGATTTCTCCTGATTTAGTTAATGATTTAGATAGTATTGTTAAGTCAATGCCAGAGATAAATAATGAGGTAAATAAACTTAAAAAACTACTAACAAGATATGGCAAACAAGCAAATAAATTAAGAAAAGGTAGTTTAATAGATGCAGTCTTAAAAGGCAGACAACAAACAACATTTATCAATGTAGGTGGTGAGGTATTTGAGGTAGAAAAAGAAAATACAGGCTTTGTAAACCCAGATATTGATAATGTAGTAGATGCTAAATTAGATGAGGTGCATAATGAGTTAGTAGTTGAGGTAGAAGAGGTTATATTAGACGAGCCAAAGCAAGAAATAAAAGAAACAAAACAAGTTGAAAAGCAAGATACTTTTGATTATGATGCTTTGACTAATGAGTTTTTATTTAACTCTACTACTTATACTGATATTGCTAAAAATGAGTTAGTAGAATTCTTTAATCTTTTTGATACTAAAAATGGTATTGAAAATAATATAGATGCTATTATTGATGGTATTGTTAAGTATGATAATGAATGGGATATTAAAAGTTATAAGGAAATCACAGGCACTAAATATGCTTATGTATGGAACTTAATGTATAATAATCCTAAAATAAAAAACTTAATTACACCAAAAGTTAAAGAAAAAATTGCACAAGTATTTACTAAAAATGAAAAATTATTCCATCAAATACCTAAAAATGCTTTAAGTAGTGATGCCAATATCCAACAAGATTTAGCACCTTTATATAGTTTAATAAACCCAATGCAAAATGTTAAAATATATAGAGATTTAATGGCACTAAATCAAATCATAGCAGACCCATTGTATGCACCAAGTTTTGAGGTTAAATATAGTGCAGATTTCCACATTGATGCTAATAAAGGTAGTTTTTTTGTTTATGAAAATGGTTTAGGTGGGTTTTTTGTAGATGATAGAGCAATGGCTATAAAACATTTCTTTGACAATGTAAATGACAAAAACAAAACTAATTATAAAGAGTTTTTAGACAAGCGTGGGATTAAAAATGTTAGTCCATTTATCTATTATGCATCAGATTATTATAATCGTTTAGGTTTTGATATTGAGGTAAAAGAAAACATTGTATTAGGCGAGTTTGATAGAAAAAACGCTAAAACATTAGGTAATAGTTTTCATAATTGGGTAGAGTATGCAATAAGCGAGTTAAAAGATGGCAAAACAAACGCCACTATTTCATCTAATGTTATTATGAAAAGTCTTAAAGTAGAACAGGATGCTATTACTACGCAAGACACAGTATCGCAAAATACAAAAACTAACATTGAAAGGGATATTTCAAAAGATACAATAGATTTTACACAAGAGTTAAGTAATCTTAAAGTGCATCATAATAATATAATTACTAACTTTGATAAAGATGTTTATTTAGATAATGATAAAGCAAGAAATGATTTTGTTAGAAATATCAAAAAAAATGAGGTAGATAATAAAAAAATCTATGAAACTATAAATAAACTACTTACAAATCACGATGCAATTATTATGCAAAATGAAAATAGATTTGAACTGCATAATCATTTTGCTCGTAGTGTTTTGCAAACTACAATGATAGAGTTGAAGGAAAATGCTAATCTAAAAGGGTTTATTGATAAAAATAGATTTGTTGATGCTATTGAAAAAACTGTTTTAGAAACTTTAACTTATGTTGATAATACTTTTGTTGGGTGCGATACTAATATGCTTGACCCTAATAATCCAAAAGGTTTACAGTATTTTAGAAACTTCCACGAGGATTTAAGAACTAAAACAATTAGAAATAATAGATATAATGATAGTCTTAATCCTTTATTTAACTTAATTGATTATGGGTTAAAGTTAGATTTTAGAGATGGAGCAGAAAGCACTATTGTTGAATTTGTGGCATCATTTAATCAATTAGTAGATGCAACAAAAGTTAGTCAAGTTAATAGTATAAGTTTAGATAGCAAAGTAAATGTAAAAACTATTGATAAAGTATTAGTAGAAAATGCTATGCACTTAAACTCTATGCTTGATTTAACTGGTAGAACTATTATTGATATAAATGGCAAATCTAAAAAAGAAGGGTTATTGGGCAATTATGAAGTTATCAATGCACTTGACCAACATATTTTAGATGTATATGCTTTTGCTAATAAGTTTAGTTTATATATGCCAGAAGCATTAGGCAATGTTATCTTAAAGCGTTTAGAAAGTGCTATAAAACTTAATTTAGAGGTATGGAATACAACATATAACGAGTTTTGGGATAAAGATAATTGGAAAAATCTAAATGAAAAAAATATAGACAATTTAGAAAAAGATACCTATGCTATTGATAATTTGAAAAATGCTAATAATGAACCTACTGTTTTATATGCAAGTCAAGTTATTACTTTACGAAATGCTTTGTTTAGAGAGATAGTGAGAAATAGACTACTTGATATGAATTTAAGAGGTGGTAATAGGTCTTTCCATTTTCAAGATGGTAGCACAATAACTATTGAAGGTAATACTAAAAACTCTTTTGAGAATGCTAAATTAAGACAGGAAGCAAAAATAACTACATTAGTTGAGTTATTTAATGAGTTAAATACTATTGTTGAAAATAATGCTTTTTATAAAGAGTATAACCAAAAACTTTATGAGTATTGGGAGTTATTATATCCTTATGAAAATAAAAGAGCAAAAGATATTAGAGGTAGAGAACTACAAAACGATAATCATTTAATTCAAAAATTAGATACTGCTTTACAAATGGAGTTAATAAAAGACCTTAATGCTAATTTAAGCGATTTAGAATATATTTATGCTCCATTTAGGACAACAGAAAGTAGCAAATCAACAAGTGCAGGAGCATTTGCTATTACTAATGTTCTTGATCTTGGTATTGATGATGGTATGGCTCGTGGTATTAGTGAAAATAAATATCCAGCGTTAATAGGTAGTAGTAATAATTTAATTTTACATCAAACAAGAACAGTTGCTAATTATTATGCATATTTTAGAATAGTAAATGACTTAAACATTCTATTCAATACAACTTATGAAAAAGGTAATACAACTACAAGTTTGGACGAGCAAGTTAAATTATTAGACCCAAGTATAGTGCCATATTTTGAAAAACTACTTCGTGATATGGCTGGGTATGGTGTAGATAGTGATTTTACTACAAAAGGGTTTAATAGAATAATGGGTATTCTGCGTAGAAACTTTTATAAAGCAACATTAGGGCTTAACTTGAAAGTAGTATTAACGCAATTTGCATCACTTGGAACTATGGGGGTTGTATTTAGCACTGATCCAGCATTCTTGCCTAAACTTATAAAAAATGTTTTAGATATAAATGCAAAGAAAAAAGCACAATATCTAATTGAAAATAGTGAAATAATAAAAGATAGAATGCGAAACTCTACTTATGAAATGGGCGAGGCAACACAAAGTGGCTTTACTAAAAATCAATGGAATAAATTAACAGAGGCAACATTGAAACCTATTAACTTAACCGATAGTCAAATAAACTTTGCTTTTTATAATACACTTGTTGAAAGTGGTATTGATGCACAAAGAGCATTAGAGTTTACTGAAAAAGGTATTTTAGAGTATCAAAGTAATGCATTATCTTTTGCTAGACCACAACTATTAAGAACAGAAAATCAAGTTGTTAAACTATTTACAAAGTTTTTAGGCGAACCAATGAAAATGACATCTAACATTTTAGATAGTTTATATAATTTAAGAGCAATTAAGCGTTTGGAAAAGACCTATGACAATATAGTTAAGCATTTTGAAAATGTTTTATTAGAAAACCAAAATGACCTTAATATGTTAAAAGAACAATATAAAGCACTTGAACTTGAAAGAGATAAAGCAAAAACTAAAACTTATAAGAAACAACTAACAGAACAAATGCAAGAGTTAGATAAAAAAATTAGACAACAAGCCGAGTATGTAGTAGCAATAGAAAAAGAAAACAAAAGACTATTTAGAAACATTAAACAAGTCATTGATAGCAAACAACAAGTTATTAAGTTATTTGGTAGGCGTTTAGGTGCATTAGTTCAATCATTATCTTGGCAAGCAGTATTAGCAGTATTTTTTGGTATGTTGCGTGGTGCTGGTAAAGATAGAGATGATGATGAAAGTTTAGCACTTTATTTAACTAAAATGTATGGTGTAGGGTTAGCCAGTGAGTTTGTGCAAATGATACCATTTGTTCGTGATGCTTATAGTTTAGTAGTTGATGGCTTTGATATTGACAGAATTGATGAAATAGGTGTATTTAATGAGTTAGGCAGGTCAATTGATAGATTTGTCGTTGATATTGCTAATGGTGGCGAGTTTAATTATTTACAACATATTAGGAACTTTTCAATGCAAATAGGCAAGGCATTTGGTATGCCAACTAAACAAATTGAAAGATTATTTACAACACCTACTAATTATTTATTGAAACATTGGAATTATGCTTATCGTGATGCAACAGGACAGAGAGTAGCACCTTATAAAGAGTTAGAACAAGCAATAAAAAATAATGATATGAAGTTAATAGAAACAATTATCAAAAGACAAATGGATACAAAACTAATATCTTTTACAGATGCTACTTATAAAGAAATTGAAAGTTTAGGCAAACAAGGTGTAAATGTAAAGCCAAGTAAAGTGCCTAATAAGTTTATTATCAATGGTATTGAATATAAGAACGATATTGACAAATTCAAAAAAACTTATGACAATGCTACATTTATAGTGGAAAAACTACTAAAAAGTTCACGCTACAAAAGATTATCTTCTGTAAGCAAAGGAAAGTTAATTAACGCTGTCTATAACTACTATTATACATTAGCAAAACAAAATGTAAGTGGTGTTAAGTTATTAGAAAAAGACAGAGTATATAACTTAAATCAAGCATATAATTATTTCAATGGTAGAACATCATACTACTATAAACAAGATAGGAAAGCAAAAAAAGAGGACTAAACATCCTCTTTTCTTTTTTATAATAATTTTTGAGTTTTTAGAGTTTTATTACTCTTTTTAATTGCAGCTCTATTGGTAAAATCTCTTGAAAAACTTTTCTTAATTCATCAAGGTCTATTGGGTTTTCTTTTAACTCAACCTTGATTTTTAATTCTTTATCTTGTTCTATATTATAAATTGCTGTTAGTTTTTCGTGTTGTAAAGCATAAGTATCATCATCTAAAATTATTAAATTCCTTTTCTTTGCTACGCTTAAACATCTCTCATTTACTGGTAATACTTGTAATTTTGACTTATAACGAGTTTTACCAGCACCAATAGGTATTAAGTAGATGCCATCATCTTGAACCCTATAAAAGTTGTTTTTAAGGTATTTTTCAAAAGATTTAATCAAGTTGTCTTTATCTGGGCTGGTAAAAACATAATCATTATTTATAAGTTTATAGTTTCTAATACCTTTAATATATTTTAGAACTTCACTCATATTATTAAACTCAACTTGATAATAACCAATTTGTTTTTCATCTTTACTTTTAATTGTTAGTAAAATCATAAATCAATAACCTCCTTTTTTTATAATTTTATACTTTCTAAAAATTGTCTTTGTGTATTTTCTTTTTTGACAAGTGTTTTATAAACATCATTATCAAATGTATTATCCATAAGTAAATATATAATATCTACTGTGTTTACTTGACCCCTACGCCATACTCTTCTATTTGCTTGTAGGAAGTTTTCTAAACTCCATATCAAACCATACCATATAACTGTATGACCACCATATTGAAAATTACCACCATATTGAAACGAGAAAGGGCTTATAATACCAACTGCTATTTTGCCTTCATCCCATAACTCTACATCTCTTGCTGTTTCTATTGCTTTTGCGTTTGGTAGTTTTAATAATTGTTCTTTATCACTCTTAAAATTATAAAAGATTAAAATGTTTCTATTAGGGTTATTTAAAATAAAATTATAACACCAACGCCATTTAGTATCGTCAAATATCTCATAACTACCTTTACTATCTACATAAACATTACCATTAGCAAGTTGTAAACATTTATTAACCAATGCTGTTTTTGCTACTACTGTTATATCACCTTTTTGTAGTTCTAATATATAACTATTTTTGAATTCGTTAAATATCTTTTGTTTTTCATTGGTAAAGTTTAACATTATTTTATGCTCTCTTTTTGGTGGCAAATCTTTTATATTTTCATCAAACATACATATATCATCAATAAGTTTTTCAATAGTTTTTTGACTACTTTTAGAATATACATACTTAAACTTATTTATTTTATAACCATATTTATTACGAAAACGATAAAAACTACTCTCTAATCTTGCTCCACCATCAAGCAAATATATTTGCGACCATAAATCAGCGTGAGATTGTGGCATAGGTGTTCCAGTCAATAAATAAACTCTATGATTAGCTGTTATCATTTTACTTAATGCCTTCCACCTAACTGTTGTTGCTGACTTAAATGTGGAACTTTCATCAATAATAATCATATCATAATCATCTAAATTGCCATAAGTGTGATAATACCAATCCACCAAAGCATTTGATAATAAATGTATTGTATAACCTTGTTTTTTTGCTTTTTTACGCTCACCAGAATTACCAATTAGTTCTACATAATCAAAGAACGCAAAGTTTTGCCATTTTTCCATTTCTTTTTGCCATACTCTTGACCTTTTTATTACACTTGCTGGTGCAATTATTAAAACCGATTTTACTTCTAATTTCTCAAATACTAAATAATCTATTAAAGATAACATAATAGCAGTTTTACCAGTCCCCATATCAAAGAACACACCAAACGCCCGATTTTTTTTACATTTATCTAATGCTTCTTGTTGCCTATCAGTTAATTCAATATACATTACTTTTTATCCCCTAATTGCCTTAATGTTTCATCAATAAACTTTTTATAATGCTCCAATATATCTTGTTTCTCTAAACTATCAAGCAAATCCCCATGATTAACAACTTTGTCTTTGGTATTAAAACGAAATATCTTATCACAGCATACATACGCTTCTGTTGTATAAATCTTAACTTTAACATTATAATCATTATAGTTTTTAATAATTTCTTCTAATTTAGGGTTTGATGTAATCATAAGACCAATAATATCTTCGTTTAGATGATTGTTTATATCCTCTTCTTGCGAGTAAATACAATAGAAATAATGGGCTTTGTTTTTACCATAATAATTAGAATACTTGGCTAAAAAGATGTCGCCAGTTTTTATAACCTTTGATACACTTTTCATACTATCCTAAAATGGCAAGATGCTATCATAAAGAGCAACCAATAATTCACGCTCTTGGGCAGATAAACCACCAACTTCTTGCTTTTTCCTTTCTAAATCGGCTATTTTGTTCTGTTTTTCCTCTTCGGTAGCATTTTTCCAATCATCTATACTACGCTCCATTTTCTTATAATATATTTGTCTGCCTAAATCACCAAATGTTTTTCTACTATTACCTTGTCTTTCAAAACCTAATCTATTAAGTGCTTGTTCTATATCTTTACGCTCATAAAAGTCTGGATTATCGCCTAATCGTTTATCTAATGCTATACAATAAATCTCTTTAATACTAAACTCATCTCTTAAACTCCTATGATAACCACCATCAGTTTTTTCACGCCACCAACTTTTTTGTTGATGAAACTCTAAATCAAAAAATTGAACAGGGAACTTATTATTAACATACTCTTCAACAATACCAAAATAATCATTTTCTAAACTTGCTCTATCTAATAGCATATCCCACTCTCTTTGTTGTTTTGGGTTAAATGGTGCAGAAAAAGAATAACCAGTAAAATAATAATGTAATGCCTCTGCTAATACTTGATCTCGTATTTCTTTGTTCCATTTAGTTTGGTCAAATATCAATGCTTTATGTTTAGGCAAATTAGAATAAAAAGGCATAAATCTACGCTCATCTTCTACATTTTTGATAGGGCGTTGTTCATTAGTAGTTGCTAACATAACAAAACTTCTTGGCACATCTATACTACGCTTACCATAGCGTTCAATAAATCTATCTTTTGTTTTGGTCATAAAACTCTTTAAGGTTGCTTTGTCATATTTAGTAAAGTATTTATCAAACTCGGCTATTTCTAATANACAAACGCCTCTTAAAGCATCTATTGTATCTCTTTCGTTTCTTAAATCTATTTCTTTATCGCTAAAAAAGTAATTGGCTTTTTCTATATTTGCCATATCACCATCCCAGTCAATAGCAATTAAACTTTTACCAAACATAGACTTACCAATACCAACAGCACCTATTAAAGAAACAGTATAATCAAACTTACAACCAGGCTCCATTATTCTTGCAACTAATGCTGTAAACCATTTTTTAGTTGCCTCTCTTATAAAACTACAATCGCCCACATCAAACAAATCAATAAATACTGTTTCTACTCTTTCAACGCCATCCCATTCTGGTAAAGTAGATAGAAAATGTTTAGGATAGTTAATTTTCTTTTTGTATGCTTCAACCATAACTGCATTTTCCATAGCTTCTTTACCACTTTGAAAATATGGTGGTTGTGCTATATATTGTGCTATGTGTTGCATATCTAAATCTCTTAACCCATCACCTTTTTTAATATCGGTATCCCAAAATGGTGGTCTTAAAAAACATATTTGTTGTTTTATTGTATCATAGAAAAACAAATCTTTTAATAAAGGGTCATTTGCTATGATTATGCCTATATTATATGGGTGTCTTATAAGTGCATTACTTTTGTTATCACGTATAAATAAATTATGCCACTCTATATTTTCATTATCAGTTGTATCAACATCAAACTTTTCCATTAACTCTATAAGTTGTGTTTCTTGTTCTTTTATTTTTGGGTCGTGTTTCATAACATTTGGCATAGTTTTAATAAAATCACACATTGCCTTAAAACTTGAAGTATTGCCATAATCATCATATATTTCATTATCGGTTTTATGTAAATCTTGTTTACCAAACTTATGAATACGCACAATATCAAACGCATTTAATAACCTACCTTGTGCTGGATCGGTTGCGTGATGCGAATATGCATATTGTGGATTTAGAATATGTAAACCATTTCTACTTTCCCCACCTATAAATGTATATCTATTATTATTTTTACTATTTTCTTTTTTGTATATATCACTTAAAAATGTATCAATAGCATCAGTTATGGTATATTCAGTATTAAATGAGTTTACCATACGCCATTTTGTTTTAGTGCTATCTGGTATTGTTCCTCTATTGATTTTACCACTACTTCTACCATCAAAATAATGTGGTCTTTGCCACTCATCAATGTTATGATAATCATAATACTCATCTAAAAGTATTTGTGCATCTAAATCGCCTTTATCATCATTAAAACTCTCACATATATAATCGCCATCTATACTTGTTGATGGGAAATACATAATACGATTTGACTGTATCGTGGTTGCATCAAAAAACTCTATTCCTATTTTAGAGCATAACCTTGATGCTGCTGCTTCATACTCTTCTGGTTTAATATCATAAAGCAAAGGTGCTATTAGTCTTAATCGTGGTTTTTTACTTGTATGAGAGTGAGTAGAATATACAAAAAATCTAAAATTAAGTATCGTATTTGCTTTCTCTTGTAAAATAGTCATAATGTTTTCTGGACAATAATCAAGGTCAAGAGTTATCATATTTCTTAACTCTATTGCTAATCTATCTCTACGATTTTCAGTAGTGTTACCCATTAAAAATGCCCCTACATCTTTTGCATTATCTCTTAATTGTTTATTACCTTTTTGATACTCTAAAACAGTTTCTTTTGTTCTTTTATAATTAACTGCAAAAGACCTAAACATAATCTCGTAAGATACTTGTTGATTTATGCCAGTATAGGCAAACCTATTCTTAAAAGAAAGCATATTAAATTGTTTTTCTCTTCTCATATTTTATTCATATCTTAAATATCTTTATTATAAGCAAAATAATTCTTTATACCATATTCTTTACACTCTTGATATATTTTCTCTACTAACTCATCTATATCGTGCCTATTCGTGATTAAATAATACTCATTAACACCTTGATTTATTTGGTCTTGCCATTTTTTCTGCATTGGTGTCTGCTTATAATAACTTTCGTTTTCCTTTCCTAATTTTAATTCTATAAAATAAATCTTATGAGCCAACACAAACCTATCAGGGAAACCCTTTTAATCCCTCTGGATTTCCCTTAAAGTTTGGTATATTTTTCTCATCTAATTTTTCCTTCAAATAATTTTCAAGTAAAGTTTTTTCATTTACTTTACTCATTATTTTTTTAACTCTCCTTTATTCATTTTCATAACCCATAAATAGTTCGCAATGCCCGTCAACGATCAATCTAAATAAAACATCTATTTGACAAGTCAATTCTTTTGCAGGAATATCACCGTAAGGTGTTCCTATTCTAACTATTTTGTCATCTTCATATATGTTAATGTATGTTCTGTTGTCTTGACAATCATATTCCCAAGTTCTTTTTCCATATGCATCATAAGTTATTTGTCCATTGCCATTACGATAAATTCCTGATGGAGAAATACCTAATTTAAAACCATAATCTTTCAAAATGCTAATATCTTTTACTTTAATCATTTTTTACCTACTTCCTGTAAAGCTATAATTTCTTGTTCTAACTGTTCTACTTGTAATTTTAGTTTTTCATAATCTTCTATAAACTCTTCTAATTCTTTTTCGGCTTTATCTAAAGCTCTTACAGTTTTTTCATAATCTTGTTTTAGCTCTTTATAATCATTTGTGTAATGTTCAATAACTTTTGTATAATTCTTAACTGTTGTTTCTAAATAAAAGCATTCAGTTTCTAAAGCCGATACCCTATCTCTTAAATCTGATATAAGCTCACTGTGTGTTGTTAATAGTTCTTTCTCATTTGCTTTTGCTTGGTTATCAGTGCAACCAGCTATTAACATTAAGCTAAGGAGTAAGATTAGAAATGTTAAAATGCTAATATCTTTTACTTTAATCATTTTTTACCTACTTCCTGTAAAACTTTAATTTCTTGTTCTAACTGTTCTACTTGTAATTTCAGTTTTTCATAATCTTCTAATTTATTTATTATCAAGCTTAAATAATACAAGACTAAACTTATCATAATAATTATTGTTACTTTTCCCATCTAAAACACCCCCGCACTTATCCTTGCATTACAAAACTCTTTATAATCGCAGTATTTACACGCCCTTTTTTCTGGGGCGT
>JGI24710J26742_10004097_pt1 | contig 12122 bp, 13 predicted proteins | sample BioPla2DNA2_FD_26742 | JGI IMG/M metagenome (IMG submission 26742) | reverse complement strand
TAAACACTCGATTGAAGAAATTTTAAAAGATAACAAAGATATAGAAAAGGAAAAGGTTTTATTAAAACAAAGATAATTTTAATCTTTGTTTTTGTTTCGACAAAATAATCATTCATAATAATTTATAATAAGAATAAATTAAAGTGGGTGATTATATTAAAAAAAAGATTTCAAACCAAAAAAAGAAAAAGAGGAATTGCTAAATACCTTTTTTACTTATTTATAATATATTTATCTTATCAGTTAATTACGAATTATTTTAATAATGTTCAACTGGTAACCAACAATGAGGATTTTATTAAAGCATTAATGGTTAATTCTAATTATCATCTTAAGTATGAAAAAAGTTCCAAAAATTTAGTTACCATTTTAACTAAATTTATAACTAATTTTGATATTAATGATCCCGTTTCTGTTTTGGAAAAAAATATTGTCTTTAAAGATAAAAACAAAACCAAAACAACTGTAAACAACAGCGACAACAATTTGTCAATTGAAGAACTTGAAAAAATTAGTCTGCACATTAATGATCCTTATTCGGTTAAGACTGACAACCCACGAATTTATATTTATAATTCTCATCAGTTAGAAAATTATAATAATAAAAATTTAGAAATTTATAATATTACTCCAAATGTTATGATGGCTTCCTATTTGTTAAAANAAAAACTTAACAAACTAGAAATACCAACGATTGTTGAGGAATCTAATATTATCGAGTTTATGAAAATCAATAATTGGCTTCATAAGGACAGTTATAAGGCTAGCCGTTTTTATATTATTGATGCTATTAATAAATATAAAAAATTAGATTTATTAATAGATTTGCACCGCGATGATTTAACAAAAGAAGCATCTACTATAACAATTAAAGGTAAAAAATATGCTAAAGTTTTATTTGTGGTTGGATTAGAAAACCCAGGATATCAAAAAAATTTAAGTTTAGCTAATAAAATAAATAATTTAATTAATAAAAAATACCCTTCTTTGAGTAGAGGAGTATTAANTAAAAAGGGAAAAGGTGTTGATGGAATCTACAATCAAGATTTAAGTCCTAAAATGATTTTACTAGAACTTGGAGGGCAACATAATACCATTGATGAGATTTTAAATACTATCGAAGTGATGTCGCATATTTTAAAAGAAATTGTTGGTGATAACTAATGAAGATANAAGATAAATTGAAAATATACACAAAAATATTCAACATTTCATTTATCGTTTTGTTGATAACTTTTTTAGCGCTCTATGTATCACAATCTACAGGTTATTATAATTATGAACAGCATAAGAAGATGGTTTTAACTGAAGAAAAAATAAAACAGTTTNAGAAAGATGTTAAGCAAGGAAAAAACTTAGATCTTGAAAGTTATTTAGATAGTCCAGTTAAAAATTACCAAAATAAAGTTTCTAATTTTGGTTATCAATTATCTTATAATATTGGTAAATATACTAAGTTTGGAATCCAAAAAACATTTGGCTTCTTAAATAAGGTAATAGAGGGAGAACAAAAGTAACCCAAATGTCAATAAGCATAAAGTTGAAATATTAACTATGTTTTTATTTTTNAATACCTTTANTTAATGTATTTAAAATAAACTCTTGACTATTTTCATCNCTATTTTTCCATAATATTTCAAAAAAAACACCTAATCCAGGTAAAGTGATTTCATCATTTATCTCTATTGACGAAACAATTGATTGTTTTATTTCGTTTTGATCTGCATCTTTAAAATTATCCATAATGCTTTTTCTAATATCTATTTCCATATTATCATCCTTATATCCTTATTTTGTCAAATGCGTATAATAATATACATTATTATTTCTTTTTTATGAAAAATATTATATAATGAAAGTAGTGATAGGAGGATTAATATGGATACATGGATGGTTTTTCTAATTATAGGTGCTATTGTTGTTTTAATATTAATGTTTATTATGAAAACATATAATAGTTTGATTAGGTTAAGGAATATGGTTAAAGATCAATGGGCTCAAATTGATGTCTTACTTAAAAGAAGGGCAGATTTGATTCCGAATCTTGTTGAAACAGTAAAAGGGTATGCAAGTCATGAAAGTGAAACTTTAGAAGCAGTTATCAGTGCGCGTAATAAGGCAGTAAGTGCAACGACAACGCATGATGAAATTCAAGCAAATGGGGAGTTGACACAGGCTCTAGGTCGCTTGTTCGCACTAACAGAAGCTTATCCAGATTTAAAAGCAAACACTAATTTTATGCAATTGCAATCAAGTTTAAAGGAAACTGAAGATAAAATTGCTTATGCAAGACAATTTTATAATGATGCCGTTTTAGGTTATAAAAACAAACTTGAGATGTTCCCATCAAACATTATAGCTGGGATGTTTAATTTTAAACCTGAAGAGTTCTTCGAAGCAACTGAGCTTGATAAAGAAGTNCCCCAAGTTAAATTTTAGACTTACAGTTGTAAGTCTTTTTTTAAAAAGGAGAATTTTTATGATTAAGAGATTGTTTAAAATATTAATTTTTATAGCGCTTCTTTGTCCAATTACAATTTTGGCAAAAGATGATGGAATAAGTAATTATTTTATTGAAGCCAATGTAAAGTCAAATGGAGATTTACAAGTGAAAGAATTGTTTGTATTAGAAGGGCAGTTTAATGGTTATGAGAGAATTATTAATTTTCAAAATCATAATGCTATGAAATTTAATGAAGATATAAAATCATTTCAAAGTAGTGATATCTACAATGGTTACGATATTGAATTGATTAAAATAAAGGCTATTGAAGTTGACAAAAATGTTAATTTTGATTATTTGTATAAAAATGGTGATGAGTTTGTTGAAGCCCTTAGTTCTTCAAATGGAATATATGGTCAATATGTTGTAACTAAAAATGTACATGGTGAAAGTTATAGAATATATAACCCAAGTACTGCAGGNAAAAGGGGATTCTATATTGAATACATCATTAAAGATTTAGCGGTAGTTCATAATGATATAGCTGAAATCTATTGGAATCTTTTTACTAATGAGCAAATAGAAAATATAAAAAATCTAGAAATGGTAGTTAATATTCCAAATAATGAGAATGAAATAAGAGTGTGGGGACATGGCCCTTTAAATGGTGAAACCAATATTATTAATAAAAATAAATTACAATATAAAATTAAAGATTTACCCGCGTCAAGATCAATCGATATTCGTTTTGTTTTTGATAAAGACGTTATTAATAAATCTTTAAAAAAGACAAATATTTCTGCACTAGATAAAATATTAGAAGTCGAAAACAAGCGGGCTGATGAAGCGAATGCGGAAAGAGAGCAAGCTAAGAAAATAGAAGCTAGAAAAAGAGCAATTAGTTATATGCTTGATATTTTTAAGTTTTTTTGGATTGCTGGTTTAGTCTATATAATTTACAATGTTTATAATAAACATGATAAGGAATATCAAACTTCTTTTAAAACTAAATATTTTCGTGATTTTCCAGGAAATTATGGTCCTTCAAATGTCGGATATTTGATTAATAAAAAAATAGGGGCTAAAGAAATCTCGGCTACTATTTTAGATTTAATTGTTAGAAAACATATTAATTATGAACAATTGAAAAAAAAGGAATATCAGTTAATATATAATCCTGATGCTACAGACGATGTATTGACAATAGCAGAGCAAAAACTTATTAAAATGTTATTTCAAACTATTGGTAAGGATAATAAAGTAACTGTTCGTGAAATCAATAATTATGCTAAAAAACATTACCAAACTTTTTTAAGTGGTTATAATGATTGGAATGATGCTGCAACTATTGAGGCTGAAGATAGAAATTTTTACGAAGTAAAAACTAATGTTAAATTAAAAGCAATCAGTTATAGTATTATTGGACTTTTGGCAACTTTTATCACCTTTGAATATTCTAATGTTCTTTTTATTAATATAGTTGTAATCATATCGGCTATAGGTTCATTAATATATTTTGCAACTATAACTAAACGAACTAAAGAAGGTCAGGATCATTATTTAAAGTGGATGGGACTTAATAGATTTCTTAAAGATTTTGGTAAGTTTAAAACTCGTGATTTACCTCAAATCGAACTTTGGGAAAAATATTTGGTATATGCTGTTGTTTTTGGTTCAGCTAAAAAACTAGCTAAAACAATGGAAATAAAATTTTCAGAAATGCCTGAAAGTAGTTATACAGTAGGTGATTATCTATTTGATATAACTTATTTAAGGATGTTAAACAACTTAAATTATAATATAAGCCAAGGTGTTAGCAGNGCAGTTAGTACAGCGTTGTCAACCAAAGCAATTAGTGAATCCAGCACATCATCAGGTGGAGGTTTCGGTGGAGGATTCTCAGGTGGAGGTGGCTTTGGTGGTGGAGGCGGTGGCGGTGGCCGTTTCTAATACAAAAAAAGAAACACTAGAGGTGTTCCTAAAATTATTTTTTAAATCATTTGATAGTTGCTATCAGTGAAATTATTGTTATATGGTTTTGGGGTGCCAGAAGTTCTTTCTAACTCTGAAACACGGCGCTCCAAATTGTCTAAACGACGATTTAGGTTATTAATTTCTTGATTAGGCGAACTTTGTTGTGAGCCTTGGGGTTGTTGATGACCACAACCAGGCTGTTGTAATCCTGGTTGACCACCAGGCATCATTCCCGGTGCCATCCCAGGTGCCATTCCCGGCATTGGTTGCATTATTCCTGGATTCCCTTGATATATCGGATATGGTGGCATTCCATAATTTCGTTCTCTTTTCAAGTTAAACACACTCCTTTATTGTTCATTATATTTATATGCTTTTTTTATTAAGATGTGCTTATAACCTTATTTTTTTTGTAAAAGGTGCTTATAAAATTATTGTAAATCAGAAATTAAATAGAAAAAACAACATCTATTTTATAAATGTGCATTAAAATGGTTGACAATCATATAATTAGAATGTATAATCAAATAGAAATTGAAAAAGGAAAGCAGAAGATTCCACTTCTCACCCGATTACTAATAGTTTTGGGTAATAGGCCATAAATATTATTTAATATTTTGCGCGATTTTAGTGGATAACTCTGTTATCTGCTTTTTTTATGGAGGTGCTATATATCGCGAGTAAGGAAAAAGATTTATTTATTAATGAGAAAATACGTGCTAGAGAAGTAATGGTGATTGGGCCAAATGGCGAAAAATTAGGGGTAAAACCAATTAACGATGCATTAACATTAGCTAGTTATGCTGGGTTTGATCTTGTCTTGATTAATCCTAAAGGTACACCACCGGTGTGTAAAATTATGGATTATAATAAGTTTAAATATGAAAATAAAAAACGAGCTAAGGAAAATTTAAAAAGACAACGAGAAACTAATCTCGAATTAAAAGAATATCGTTTATCTGTAACAATCGATAAACACGATTTTGATACTAGAGTTCGTAATGCCAAAAGATATTTAGAAAAAGGGCATAAGGTAAAATCATCAATCCGTTTCAAGGGGAGAGAAATGGCTCATCCTGAATTAGGAAGAGAAGTTTTAAATAGATTTGCTGAAGCCTTATCTGATGTTAGTGAAGTTGATCAACAACCAACACTTGAAGGACGTATTATATCGTTGATATTAACACCCAAAAAAAAATAATAGGAGGAAGATTATGCCAAAAATGAAAACACATAAGGGTCTATCAAAAGTAGTAAAAGTAAGACCAGGTGGAACAGTAAAGATAGGTAAAGCTGGTGGAAGACATAATACTGGAAAAAAGAATGCAGCTCATAATCGTAATGTTCGAAAAGGATCATTAATAAGTGAAGCTGATTACAAAAGAGTTAAGGATTTAATTAAGTAAAAGGAGGAAGATTATGCCAAGAGTTAAAAATGGTACGATTCATCGTGCTCGTCGCAAAAAAGTATTAAAATTAGCCAAAGGTTATTTTGGAAGCAAACATCGTTTATATCGTACAGCTAAGGAACAAGTAATGCATTCATTAAGTTATGCATATAGAGATAGAAGACAAAAGAAAAGAGATTTTAGAAAGTTATGGATTACTCGAATTAATGCTGCATGTCGTGAAAACAACATCAGTTATTCAAAATTTATTAATGGGTTAAACAAAGCTGGAATCACAATAAATCGTAAGATGTTATCCGAAATTGCAATCGACAATCCAGAACATTTCACAAATTTAGTTAAAGTAGCAAAGGATGCTCTTGAAGGTAAAGTTTTAGAAGCTAAAAAGGTTGAAGTAAAAAAGGCTAAAGAACCTAAAAAAACACAAGAAGCTAAAAAGGAAACAACAACTGATTTATCTGAGTTAACTGTTGTCAAATTACGTGAATTAGCTAAAGAAAAAGCGATTACTGGATATTCAACAATGAAAAAAGCTGAATTAATAGATGCATTAAAATAATCATAAATGATTATTTTTTTGTTTTAATAGAAACAATTTCGAAAAAACGGACATAATTACATAGTAAACTAAATAATATTTTGTTTGATTAATTTACTAATCAACATTGTACGTGTTATAATATATCCTAAGAGGTGCTGCATGTGATTAATTTGTATATTGATTTTGATGGGGTTATTTTAGATACAATAAATGTTACTAAAGAAATTATGAAAGAGGAAAATATCGATACTAAAGATGTTCTGTCAGTTAGAAATTTTTATTCAAATCTAGATTGGAAACATATATTATCGGTTACACCAGAAATTAACGATAGTTTAACTTGTATACAAAAAATATTAGATACGAAATTGTTTGATGTATCAATTTTAACTCATGTTAATTCATTAAATGAAGCTGTTGAAAAGGTTCACTTTATTCGAAAGTATTTTAAAGATATAACGGTTATTCCTGTACCAAAGGTAATTTCAAAAACAAAAATGGTTCAAACGGAAGGTTCAATTTTAGTAGATGACTATGCCGGTAATTTAAGAGAGTGGGAATCAGAACACGGAATTGCAGTTCGTTTTTCTACTAAATTAAACGGTAAAGGATATTTAGTTGTCGATCGCTTAGATCAAATAATTGATATGTTTTCTGATACAATACAATAAGTGGTAAAAATATTATGAGAGGGGGGATAATATGAATATCAATTATTCATTAGCTATTGTTCTTCGAGACTTTTTAAAAAAGCATAATATAGAAAAACAACATCAAGATTTTACTCTTTTTTCTGAAGATGAATTAAATCAAATAACAGAATTAGAATTAACCAATCTTGATAATTTGGAAGATCTTGATAAATTACCAAATTTAAAAAAACTTGCTATTAAAAGCGAAAATTATAATAATTTTGCCACATATATAGAATTAGAAAACAGCACTTTAATTAATCATATTACTGATTTTTCTAAAATAGAAAAACTTCCTAATTTAGAAGAGTTAGAAATAATCAATGATATTAATATTAAGAAACTAGATTTAGGAAACTTACCTAACTTAAAAAAAATATATTTAATAAACAATCCTAATTTATCAAATGTTAAAAACCTTGATAAATTAAAAAAATTAAAAAAAGTGATTATTTATGGAACAAATATAAAAAATTCTTTAAATATTCATGATTATCTTGTTAATACATACAAAACTAAAATTAATATTTTAGATATTAATATGTATGACAGTATTGTTAAAGGATCCTCTAAAAATTCCAAGGCACTAGCAGATTTATATAAATTGGGCTTCACTAAGATCCATTTTGCCGAAAAAACAGGTTTTGCTGATTTCGCACTTTTATCTATAGATAAAGTTGATAAATTATATCAAAAATGTCTTGATATTATTAAAGAAAAGCAACTTCGCGGTTTATCTAATTATGATAAAATAAAACATGTTTATCAGTATGTAACAAATAATATTACTTTTGATCAAGAGGGTATTATTGCAAGAAATAAACAATATTTGGAATTAAAGTATAATTATAAGGATATCCCACCTTTTATAAAAAATAATTTTTCAATGTTACATAGTAGCTACAATGCTGGTATTTTAAGAAAATCAAACTGTGAAGGATATGTCAACTTAATGAATTTTATGCTTGGTATTTTAAATATTCAAACTGCCAGTGTTTACGCCACAGATAAAAACAACCCCAATGTTGCTTCGTATAATCATGCTCTTACAAGTGTGGAACTTAACGGGGATTGGTATTATTGTGAACCAACTTGGGAAAAACCTGGTGAATTAAAATATTTTATGAAAACCTATGATGAAATAATTAAAACTCATGTTTTAAATCCGTTTGAATTATATAAGAATAAGGAAGTGAATCTCGATGTCGCCAACTATGAAAGAAATCGTAAATGCCGATAATATTATTGAAAAACATGTTAACTTAACAAACCAAGATAAGAAAACAATAGAAGAGGTTTTATCCACTATAAAAGGAAATGCTCTTTATAATAGTAAAATTCATGGTCTTTATCATTCTGAGAAAGTTTTTTTGTTCAGTTATCTAATTGCTAAACATGAAAGATTAGATGAAATCGATCATCAAATTATTACTGATGCTGCACTTTATCATGATATAGGAAGAATAAATGATTATGAAGATTCACTTCATGGTTATTGTTCTGCTAATAGAATAGATACTGTTGTAAAACACCCTATATATAAAGATATTGAAAATTTAAATATTTTAAAAGCTATTATGGATGGTCATTCAGTTAGTGATGAGCGTCGTGATCGTTTTATAGATGATTATGAAATAACTGATGTGGAGCGCTACTACAAATTATACGATATATTAAAAGATGCAGATGCTTTAGATAGAAAACGTTTTTTTGATTATTCTGATTCATATTTAGATGAACGTTTTTTAAGAATTGATGTTTCAAAAGGTTTAATAAAATTATCTGAAGAAATAAACAATATATATAAACAGAACATAAAAACAAATGTTAACAATATAAAAAGACCTGAAGTTGGAAGGTTTCAATGTTTTCACAGTATTGGTTTTGATTTTTTTAAACTAGCTAGTGTTCTTGAACACGGAATTTTATCTAAAAAAGAAATGCAAAAACTTGATATCGAAGGTGTGTCTAATTTTGAAGGTGGAAATTTAGACGACTATGTATCTGTGGTTGATGGTAGACTTATCAATAAAGGTGGTACTGCTTTTCCGACTTTCGTTATGAATGGAATTAGTTTTGTTTGCGAGGTTGATAAATTATATAGCAGTGATGAGAAAAACACTCAAAGTTATTGTATTGAACATGGGATTCCTTATAATAAAAGCTTGCACGATGATGAAAAATACGTTTATTCACGAATTGACTCTGATCAAATAAATCACATTTTTCTTTCTAATAAAGTTTGTAATAAAGATGTGAGGGAAGGACTCTATATATACAATTCATTATCGTTTTCTATTTTAAAGGATCGTATTAATCATTATATTAATAATATATCAGATGTTATAAATCCTGATTTAAGTGAAATGAATAAATTATTAAGTATGTACAAAAAAACACTTGAAGATTATTTTATTTTAGATCAAATTCAAAAAAATAAGGTTAATAAACAAGTAGTTGCCGAGTTAGAAGGTTATAGAATTAAAATTAATAATATTATTCAAGACTGGATATATCAAAAATATCAATATGAATTAGGTAAAAATAAAGATGAGATTATAACAATTGATGATATTGTTTCTCATGAATTACAAAAACTTGGATTTGAATATAATAAAAGTCAAACAGATAAAGGGTATTTATTTTCTTATGAAAAAATAAAAACCAAAAGCAGATAACTGGCACTCATTATTGACGAGTGCTAGTTTTTGTGTTAAAATATTAATAATATGGTTATAATATATAGAGGAGGGGTAGAATGAATAATGGAACACCATATCAAGAAAATTTAGAAAACGTATTAGAAAAGTATGGCCGTGATATTGTTAAAAGTGTGGTTGATGGTAAGGTTGATCCTGTTATTGGCCGTGATGAAGAAATCCGTAGTATCACTAGAATTTTATCTCGTAAAACGAAAAATAATCCTGTTTTAATAGGGGAGCCAGGAGTTGGAAAAACAGCAATTGTGGAAGGACTAGCTTCTAGAATCGTTAAGGGGGATGTTCCGGACACTTTAAAAAATAAAATTATTTGGGAATTAGATATAGGGGCATTAGTAGCTGGCGCTAAGTATCGTGGGGAATTTGAAGAACGACTAAAGGCTGTTTTGAAAAAAATTAAAGATTCTGATGGTGAAATCATAATGTTTATTGATGAAATTCACATGATTGTGGGAGCCGGAGCAGTTGAAGGTGCTATGGATGCTGGTAATATGTTAAAACCAATGCTAGCTCGTGGTGAGATTCATTGTATTGGTGCCACAACTTTAAATGAGTACCGCAAATATATTGAAAAGGATGGTGCTCTTGAACGAAGATTTCAAAAAGTTTTGATTAGTGAACCGGATGTTTTAGATACAATTACTATTTTAAGGGGATTAAAAGAACGTTTTGAAGTTTACCACGGTGTTAATATTTCAGATAAAGCATTAGTGACAGCAGCAACTTTATCTAATCGATATATAACAGATCGTTTTTTACCTGATAAAGCTATTGATTTGATTGATGAAGCTTGTGCAACTATTAAAGTACAAATGAATTCCGTGCCAGTTGAGTTAGATAATTTAACACGTGAAATTATGCAACTTGAAATTGAAAGAGAAGCTTTGAAAAAGGAAACTGATGAAATAAGTCGCAAAAGGGTGCTAGAATTAAAAGATAAAATTGCTATCTTAAAAAAGGACGAAACAGACCTAAGACTAGCTTGGGAACAAGAAAAATCAATTAATGAACAAATAAATAAAAAGAAAGAAGAAATAGAAAGTTCAAAGTTTAACTTGGAACAAGCAGAAAATCGTTATGATTTAGAAATGGCAGCAAGACTTAGGCATGGGGTAATACCTAAATTAGAAACAGATCTTAAAAATTTGTATAAACAAGATGAATCCCATATTTTAAGTGATACAGTGGATGAAGAGAATATTGCTGAAATAATTTCAAAATGGACCAACATTCCAATCACAAAATTAGTTAGCGGAGAACGTGAAAGATTACTTAATCTAAATAATAGTATGAAAACACGGGTTATTGGTCAAGATCAAGCGATTAAATTAGTAACAGATGCAATACTAAGAGCTAGAACTGGAATAAAAGATCCTAATCGCCCAATTGGTTCATTTATTTTCCTAGGACCTACTGGCGTTGGAAAAACAGAAGTTGCCAAAACTTTGGCCCATGAACTTTTCGATGATGAAAAACATATGGTTCGAATTGATATGAGCGAATATATGGAAAGTTTTTCAGTCTCAAGATTAATTGGCTCACCCCCTGGATATGTTGGTTATGATGAAGGTGGACAATTAACAGAAGCAATTAGAAGAAATCCTTATAGTATTGTTTTATTTGATGAAATTGAAAAGGCTCATCGTGACGTATTTAATATATTATTACAAATATTAGATGATGGTCATATTACTGATTCTCAAGGAAGAACAGTTGATTTTAAAAACACCATTATTATTATGACTTCTAATTTAGGTAGTGAACACATTTTAGAAGATGTTGAGAATTCTGAAGAATTAATTAATAAAGAATTAAATAAAACTTTCAGACCAGAATTTATAAATAGAATAGATGAGATTATTATTTTTAAATCATTAACTAAAGAAAATATTTATTTTATCTTAGATAAAATAATACATAATATTGAAGGCCGATTAAAAGACTTAAATATTACAATTAATTTAACAAAAGGAGCCAAAGATTTTATTGTAAATAATTCATTTGATAAAATTTATGGTGCTCGTCCAATTAAACGTTTTGTTAGTCGTCATGTAGAAACTTTAATTTCTAATAATATTTTAAAAGAAAACATTCAACCTAACACTGCAATTACTATTGATATAGAAAATAATAACTTAATTATTATGGAAAATAATTAGTTACTTAATCAAACAAAAACTGATAATAAAAAAATTATCAGTTTTTATTTTTAAGCTCCAAACGAATTGACACAAATAAATTGAAATGGTAAAATTAAGCTGAGGTTAACGCTGATGGAGGTAATATAATGAAAAGACAAGGTTTCACATTAATAGAATTATTAGCTGTTATTGTAATATTAGC
>JGI24710J26742_10004094_pt1 | contig 12128 bp, 8 predicted proteins | sample BioPla2DNA2_FD_26742 | JGI IMG/M metagenome (IMG submission 26742) | reverse complement strand
TTGAATTCGTAGAGGTATTCTGGAACGCTGGCAAAGACGTAAAAACTGACAGTAAAGTTGACGTCGACGCCGTCTTGAAAAACGTGTGTGTTGATTCTGACCGCAGAGCCAAGCTTAAAAATATCTTAACTCTTGCTGATTCCATGCGCGTGCCAACGATTCCGCTGGCGTCTAACGCTTTTGCGAAGATTGTGTTTGGCGAACGAAACGAGGGCGTCGTAGCTGTTGTCAAGTCAAAACTGACTTCCTTGGACGAACTCGATCTTCTTTTAAGACGAAAGTTTCAGAACACAGGCGAAGCGCCCTTGATTGGCGTAGTTGAGGGCGTTGAAAAACCTGGAAATGTTGGAGCAATCTTGCGCAGCGCCGACGGCGCGGGACTAGACGCAATTATGATTGCCGCCGAAGACTTTGACGTCTATAACCCGAACGCCATCAGGGGAAGTCTTGGCGCTGTTTTTCATGTTCCGGTTGTTGTTGCGCCTGCTCAGACTCTTTTAGCGTGGATGAGAGAGCGAAAAATTCAAAGAGCAACGACCCTTTGCGACGAAGCGATTCCGTATGAACAGCTTGATTATCGTCTTCCAACTGCTATTATTCTTGGAAGTGAGGCTGAAGGGTTGACTAAAGAGTGGTCTGTTGCATCACAGGTAGACATTGACAATAACCTTTTGCGAAAAGTCAGGTTGCCGATGCTAGGTCTTGCTGACAGTTTGAATGTGTCGAACGCTGCAGCTATTCTGTTTTACGAAGCCAGACGAGTGCGTTCTTTTTAGACTTTTCGCAAAAGGTCTTATTTTTAGACGCCCTAGCGGTCCTGGTTATGGAATTTCTTTTAGAAAACAGAAAAAACGCCGGTTCTATAAGTAGTTTTTCCTATAACAAACTGGAAAGTTTAGAGAGCATTGGTATAATGGGATATGATTTGGGGTGTGTTCCGGTTGCTCGTGCTTTATGCGTCTTCCAACAAGACATGACCTGTACATCAAAGGGGTTTGATTCATGACGGGAAAAGAGATTGCCCAACTGGTTGACGAATTGCACAGAATCCACCGGCAAGTTGTGGATATAAACTATCGTGAGCGACGTTTAAAGCGCGCTGTTGCTGTTGCCGAAGGGGCTTTGGACGATGCTAAAAAAGAACTAAAGGCCAAACAAGACACGTTGCAAGACCTACATCTTGACGCCAGGAATAAAGAACGAGAAGCGGCTTCTGCGTCACAAGAATTGGAGAGGCGCAAAGAACAATTAAATCTCGCTAAATCTGACCGTGAGTTTGAGGCCTTAAAATTACAGATTCAACTTGAAGAGAATAAGAACGACACATTGGCCGATTTGACGCTTGAGGTTCTTGAAGCCATTGATTCGCTCAGTGAGGAAATTAAACTTGCTGAGACAAAGTTTCAAGAAGCGGAAGAAACTTTTGCCAAAGCACAGGACGCCTTAAGCCAGAGTGTTCCAAAGCTGCAGAGCGAGATGGAACATACTCAGCAAAGACTAAAAGACGCTGAATCGAGGTTGCCTCGTGAACTAGCGGGGGTATACGCCCGTTGCGTCAAGGAGTTTGGCGGCGAAGACGCCTTCGCTCCGCTGGCGAATGGAGTTTATTGCGGTTCGTGCAATCGTCAAATTCCGATTGAAATTGTAATGAAGGTATGCTCAGGAGATTCTTTGTGTTGCTCGGCGTGCGGACGACTCCTATATATGCCGGAAGGATACACAATTTAGATTTACAATTATCGGCATATAGGCGACGCTTGACGCTGACAACAATTGAGCGCCACAATTCGTTTGCTTGCTTGAGTCCGCAAAAAATTATGATTTGACGACTGGTTATATAGAGTTTCAATATGAAAATTGGCTTAGTTGGTTATTCTGGTAGTGGTAAAAGTTCTCTGTTTTCTTGGCTGAGCGGTTCGACTCCTGATCCGGCTGCAGTACATTCTTCCCAATCTGCAATGGCGTCCATACCGGAACCCAGAGTTGAGGCTCTTTGCAAAATTTATAATCCTAAAAAAATAACCTACGCGTCGATGGAAGTAGTTGACACGCCGGGTTTGAGTCGGGATCACGTTGGAAACGTACCTAAGTTAGCGCATCTCCGTGAAGCTGATTATCTTGTTTGTGTTGTTCCTGCTTTTAGTGGCGCCAAAGTCGACGAGGAGATGCGCTCGTTTGTCGAGGATATGATTCTTGCGGATCTCGAAATTGCAACAAATCGTCTGCAGAAAATTTCTGAACAGCTCAAGAGGCATCTTCCAAAAGAAGATCTTGAAAAGTTACAAATCGAAAAGGAAGCTTTGGAACTAATTCAGCAACGACTTGAAGCTGGTAATCCGCTTCTCGCAGAAGAAATGGAAGATGAGCAATACCACGCTACGCGTTCCTTCCGCTTCTTAACAGAAAAACGCCGTATGGTTTTCGTCAATACGGGCGACGACGAGACTGACTTTGAACAATATGACAAGTATGGCACAGAAAAAGAGCCGGTTCTTGGAGCTTCTGTTGGTTTAGAATTAGAATTATCTAAAATGGATCCGGAAGAAGCTCAAGCCTTTTGTGAGGAAATGGGCTTAACGCCTGTAGGACGAGACAAGGTCGTTCGCACATTGATGGACAACTCTGGTCAGATGGTTTTCCTGACGGCGGGCGATAAGGAGGTGCGAAGTTGGTTGATGAGCAAAAATGGCACGGCGTTAGAAGCGGCAGGAAAGATTCATTCTGATTTTGTCAAGAAATTTATTCGTTGCGAGGTCATCGCATGCGACGATTTGGTTCGTCTTGGAAGCGAACGTGAAGTTAAAGCCGCTGGTTTGAACCGCCGCGAAACTAAAGAATACATTGTGAAAGAAGGCGACGTCCTTCTTTTCCATATAGCCCAGTAAGATATTTATGGGCAGATATGTTGTTTACGGCGTATTTTAAGAAATTTTTGAAAACGCCGTTTAAGAAATGTACGAAAGGAGATACATATGGACCTTTTTGAAGCAATCGAAAAGCGCTCTTCTTATCGTGGAGAATTTAGCGACGCTTCTGTTCCACGCGAGATTTTGACGAAGGTTTTAGAAACAGCGATTTTGGCTCCTTCCGGTTGCAATGCGCAAACGCCCTCGTTCGTTGCCGTTGACGATCCGGACGTTTTGGCTAAAATTGCCGAGGTCTTGCCAACTCCAACATGTAAGACGGCGAAGGCAATGATCGTCTGTATCGCAGATGAAAGGCCCGTTTACAACGGAGTCTCTTTTTACAAAGAAGACTGTGCTGCAGCTGTTCAAAATATGTTGTTGGCGCTCACCGCTTTTGGATACTCAAGCGTATGGCTTGACGGAGTCTTGCGCCGTGATCAANTCGCTGAAAAAATTGCCAGTATATTAAACGTTCCTGCTGGAAAGCGCGTGCAAATTTTATTGCCTNTTGGCGTTCCTGCTGGCGATGTTTCCAAAAAAGCGGAGCGACTTCCTTTCGAAAAGCGAGCTTCGTTTAATACCTGGGAAAACCAACAATAATTTTTTCAACGGAGCCCTTGTACTGAGAAACTAGCTGCTAGTACAAGGGCTCGGGGCGGCTTTTGAAACGGGTGCGATATTCCTGAGAATGAAAGGAATCGTCTGATATCTATGAGTGAGATAAAAATTACCACTCCTGTGACAAGAGGAGAAAAAAAGCGTCTTTTGATGTTTCCGTGGGAGCTTTATAAAAACGACCCCTATTGGATTCCTCCTCTTCGTTCCGAGGAAAAAGGCCTGCTTGGTTTTGGAAAAGATCCTTTCTACGAACGAAATAGAGTCCAGACATTTATGGCGTCCCGTGACGGGAAGACGGTAGGCCGCATAGCAGCAATTCTAAATGTGGGACACATTGAACGTTACAACGATGGCGTTGGTTTTTTTGGCTTTTTTGAATCTGTTGACGACCAAGACGTCGCCAACGCTCTTTTTGCTGCAGCTTCTCAGTGGTTGAAAGAGCAGGGATGCACAAAGGTTCGCGGACCAATGAATCCTTCCATGAACCATACGGTTGGTCTCCTTATTGACGGGTTCGATTCGTCGCCTTTCTTTATGATGACGTATAATCCTCCGTATTATGAGAAGTTGGTGGAGAATGCAGGCTTTTTGAAAGCACAAGATCTTTTCTCTTTTTGGGGGAAAATTGAGATGTTGCCCAAGGTGCGTGAGAGATTTCTTAGCACTGCGGAGATGGTTCAAGAGCGTTTCAACGTTACGCTTCGTCCATTGGACAAAAAACATTTTACCGACGATTATGAGACATTCTTGTACATCTATAATCGATCTTTAACAAATACTTGGGGATTTGTGCCTATGTCTGAGCGCGAGATTAAGGCAATGGCGGCGTCTCTCAAGCTTTTGATGATTCCCGAATTGGCAATTATGGCAGAAATTGACGGAAAGCCTATTGGCGCGACCTTCTGTCTGCCCGATTATAATCCCCGTATTAAGGCAATCGACGGCAAACTTTTCCCATTTGGTTTCATCAAGTTGTTACGCAAACGCGAAGAAGCCATCAAACGTATTCGTGTTATCAGCACAAACGTTCTTCCTGAATATCAAATGTCGGGCTTAGGGCTTGTGTTGTTAAACGCGCTTGTGCCAAAAGCAGTTGAATGCGGCGTGCAAGAGGCTGAATTCTCGTGGGTGCTTGAATCTAATCAATTTTCGCGAGGGAGTTTAGAAAAGGGCGGAGCGGTTTGTAATAAAACCTACCGCACCTATGATAAGCAAATTGTGTAATCTGCGTATGTGCTTGTTCCTGTAAACCGTTTTATTTGATTGAGATTTAACCCGTGGTAAATTGCCTGCGAATACAGCCAAAAGTCAACTTATTTGAGGCGATTTTGCATTTCCATTGGCGAAAAATATGGAAATTATAAAAGTAACGACGACGCGTGACCGTGAAAGATTTATCGCGCTTCCTCACAAGATTTATGCAGACGATCCAAATTGGATTGCTCCGTTGGATTTTTTGATTCGCGAAAAACTCAACCGTAAGAAGAATCCCTTTTTTCACCATGGTTGGGCGCAAGAATTCATTGCCGTGGAAGGTGATGAAGTACTTGGAAGAATTTTAGTTTCAGACGACGCTCGATTTAATGAGGAGCATCAGTCGAATGTCGGTATGTTTGGATTTTTCGAAAGCGTTAACGATCAAGAGGTTGCTAACGCTTTGTTGGACGAAGGAGCGCGCGTACTCAAAGAAGAAAGAATGCGTGATTCTCTCTTTGGCCCCGTTGAATTCTCCACGAACTACGAGTATGCGCTTCTTGTAGACGGATTCGACTCCCCTCCTAAGATCATGATGTCATACAATCCAAGTTATTACCAGACGTTGTTGGAAACTTGGGGACTTGAAAAAAATCGCGATCTTTTCTCCTGGTATTTTGACGAGTCGTCAAGAGCGTTTGCGGAGCAGTGGGAGCCGTTAGTTGATCGTTTGCAAAAACGTTACAATTTCACTGTCCGTCCTTTTTCGATGAAGCACTTTGATCGTGACGTCAAACGCTGTATGGAAATATACGATTACGTGCGTTCTGAGTGGTATTGGGGAAGCGTTTCATTAACGCCGGAAGAAATTCAAGAGTATTCGCGCACGCTTAGATCATTCGCTAGTCCCGAGATGGTTCTGATTGCAGAGGCAGACGGGAAGGCTATTGGTTTTTCGATTACCGTTCCAGACTTCAACGAAGCAGCGCGTCCTTTAAAGGGAAGTTTGTCTTGGTTTGGGATTCCTTACCTTGGCGTCTTGCGGTTGAAAAAACGCATGAAACATGTAAAAGGCTCGCGTGTTATGGTACTCTGTGTTTTGCCTGAGTACCGTAAAAAAGGCGTTGCCGAAAAGTTGATTATCGACACTTTCAATTCGGGGTATTATCATATGAAATTCAACAATGCCGAATTAGGGTGGACTGATGAAAACAACGATAAGATCACGCATGTTCTAGAACGAGTTGGCGCCAAGAGATACAAGCGTTATCGCGTTTACCAGAAGAATCTATAAAACTCAACGGTCCTTACGTTCGAATTCTCGAGATAAACATTTTCGAGGGTTCGAACGTGGGAACTTTTTCTCCCTCTCAGTTTTTTGGGTATTCATCTGCGTCTCTTAGAGAACGTTAATCCGTAGCTTTTTATATACGGGTCCTCTACATAAAAACTCTGTACGAGCATTTTTCTACGACTGCATATTCATTGCGATTATTAACCGTTTTTGTAAATCTATATCGCTTTCTATCAATGCTCTTGGGATTCTTCGTGGAATAAATTGTGGAAATTTCTTATCTTGTAGAAAATGAAAAGCAAAAGCTAGCCTCAATCTACGACTATTGCTTATCATTACAGACACGTTAGCATTGTCGATATCTTATCCTTTTCAAAAAAATTCTTGATTTCAATCGAAATGCATGATAAAATTCTTTTAGCTCTGCCGGACCTCTCATGATTTATTGTAAACTATTTTAGAATATTTTGTTTATAAATTTTGAGGTCTTGTTGTTGAGCTTGTTGCATTTGAAACGAAACTTGTCTTTGCTTTTGGCTTTTACATCTCAAGTTTTGTTATTGGGTAAAGTTTTTTGCCCCCGTTATGATAGTAAATAGCGTTTGCATCATTGGCTGGAGGAAAAACATGGGAAAAATTGGAATCGGACTCAATCTAGAAGCTGTTAGGACAGCGCACAAGTCTTTCGAAGAGGGAGTTGCTTTTGCGGCTGAACTTGGGTATGAATACATTGAGCCAATGGTTCATTGGGGAAGGGAACTGCTTAGCGAAGCACGATATTTTCATAGCGTTTCGATGCTCGACGATCCTTTTCGCGTCAGAGACGTAGTTGAAAAACACGGACTAAAAATTTCTGCGTTTTCTTCTCATTCGCAACTATCCAAGCCAGAAATTGCCGTTGAATATCTTAAGCAAGCTGCGCGTTTTGCCAAAGAAGCGGGCGCTCCAATCATCAATACTCATGAAGGACATAAACAAACTTGGACGACAGAGGAAGAAGATTATGTCTTAATAAAGTATTCGATCAAGGAAGCGTTGAAGGTTTGTGAACGCCGAGGAATAAAAATTGGTTTAGAAACACACCAAACCTATTCCTTGAGTATCGAGGGCTATGATCGTATTTTGAATTTAGTTGATTCTCCTGCTGTTGGCGCAAATTTTGACACTGGCAATGCTTACCTTGGAGGTCTTGACCCTGTTGCTTGGCTTGAACATGTGAAAACTCGAGTTATTCATATGCATGCAAAAGATATTTCACATGAACAATCTGCTGCTGAACGCGGAAAAGTGATGGGGACTGCTGTTGGTTGTGCTTGCGGCGACGGCGTCGTTGACTGGGAAAAAATTGTTGCGATCTTAAAAAGTATTCCGCAAGACGTCGTTATGAGCGTTGAGTGCGGGACGATGGATCAAGCGGCGCGGTCGATTGATTTCCTTAGAAAAATTATAAAGTAGCAGTTGCTTTTTGTTCTTCGTATTATCGGTTATTTCTCCTGAGTTTAAACAATGACTGAGCTTGGGATTATTGATTGACAAGGGTGATAAAAATGAATCAAAGACAATCGAGAAGAACGTTCTTGCGTTCGGCTTCTGTTGCCGTGTTGTCAAGCGTCGCTGCACCTGCTTTAATTGAAAGAGCTGCGTTTGCAGACGATGAACGTCCTGGCGCTAACGAGCGTATTGGCGTTGCCGGTATTGGCGTCGGCAGAAGAGGTTCTGAGATCTATAGCTACGCAACAAAGAACCCAAAGACCCAACCAATTTGTGTTGCTGACGTCTGGTTGCCTCGTGCTGAAAGTGTTGCAAAGAAAAATGGCTGCGACGCAGCATACCAAGATTATCGACGCGTTCTTGATCGGAAAGACGTAGACGCCATTACAACCGCGACGCCCGAGCATTGGCGAGGCTTGGTCTGCATAAATGCATGTCTTTCTGGAAAACATATTTATGGAGAGAAGCCTATCACGTTGACAATCAACGAGGGAAAACTGATGGAAAAAGCGGCTCGCCGCAACAACATTGTTTTTCAAACTGGCAGCCAGCAACGTTCAATGCGTGAGAATTATCTTGCTTGCGAATTTATTCGAAACGGCGGTCTTGGTGAAATCAAAGAAGTAATTGCCGCAAACTATGAAAGTCCTTGGCTTTGCAATTTACCTGAACAACCGGTTCCAGAAGGGTTAGACTGGGAAACGTGGTGTGGTCCGACGCCAGTTGTTCCGTACAACATTGATCTATTTACCCCGCGCGCAAAACCTGGTTGGCTTTCCTTTCGACCATATTCTGGCGGGGAAATGACCGGTTGGGGAACTCATGGCTTTGATCAAGTTCAGTGTGCTCTTGGTATGGATTTGACTTGCCCTGTTGAAATTATTGTAGAAGAAGGCTCTGAAAAACTAATTCCACCTGTTTATTCGGAAGCAGAGACTGCTGATCGCGGTAATGCAATCTGCTCAAAGCCGCACTTGGCTTATCGCTATGCTAACGGAATCGTTGTTCGTCTGGCAAACGGCAATCGTGGCGGGGCCATTTTCGTTGGAACGAAAGGAAAGATCGAAATATTTCGCGCTCATCTGACCTCGAATCCGCCCGAGATTGTTAAAGAATTGCTTGCAAGCGAGCGCAAGAACGGCGACCATATCGACAACTGGCTTTCATGTATTTTGACAGGCGAGCGACCCATTTCTGACATTGCTGTTGGACGACGCAGCGCCGCTGTGTGTCACTTGCTAAACATTGCGCGAGATCTTGGTCGCAGTTTAAGATGGGATCCAGAAAATGAGGTTTTCATCGACGACGAAGAAGCTAACACCTACCTTAGCCGCGAACCTCGTAAGGGGTATGAATCGCCAGAAGTATAAGTTTTTAAGAAACAATGCATATTGGTCGTCTTACTTTTCTCATTTCTGAGAAAGCAGTCGTTCGTACAGTTCCGCATGTCGTTCGACTGCTTTCTGCAAGGAGAAATTCTCTTGAACACGCTTTTGCGCCTCCTGTCCTAAACGTAGTCGCAAGTCTTTATTTTCCGGTCTTAACAATCTGATGGTTTCCTGAGACAGCGCTGTTCTGCGTCGAGTTTCATCTCCGTCGAATTCTGGAATGAGCGTTCCTGTTTTGCCAGTCTCTACGAGATCTCTGTTGCCCGGAACGTCAGAAGCAATCACTGGAATTCCGAAACTTTGAGCTTCTAGGATAGAGTTTGATTGTCCCTCATAGGCGCTGCAGTTCCACAGTAAGTCAAAGCAGGGCATGAATCTCGAGACGTCGCTTCGTTCGCCAAGCATGATAACACGGTCGCGAATTTGTAAATCATCGCGATAACGCAGGAGCTTTTCACGTTCCGGCCCGTCTCCTAAGATTAACAAATAGAAATTAAGTTGGGCAAATTTAACTTGGTCGGTAGCCCAGAGCGCGTCTTTGATTCTCTTTTGCGGCCAGAATCTTGCAACCAAGCCGATAATATGCGGCAAGTCAGGAGATAAAGCTGAATTAGCGCCTGAAATGTTCATTTCATGGAAAACAGCGTCCTTTTCTGACGTTATTTCAGATTGAGGACTTAGAGAAAGACCTAATTCTTTAAGCAACGCTTTTTTTAAGTCGTCTTTTTTTAAGTCGTTGTTTTTAGGCAATTCAACAGCATTGGGGATGAGAACAAATTTTTCTTTTGGAATCCCCCGATTGACGTAAAAGTCGACGATCCCTGAACTGTTCACTGCATAAGCAGTAGTTTGAGACTCCAGCTTACGATCAATCCATCCGTGCCACGTTGATTTCCAAGGATCGACACATCGCTCCCCGCAGACGACAACTGGAACGCCGCAAGCAAAAGCGGCTTTGCGACCATAGGCATTGGCGGCAAAAAGCCAAGTGTGAACAACGTCCGGCTTGTATTTCCGGATGAAATTTTTAAGGCGATAGTAGGCGCTTGGAGAAAACTTGCCCTTTTTTCCAATAAGTTCAACAGGAATTCCCGCCTCGCATAGGTTTTGGGAATATGGACCATCACGGGTCAGGACTGCCACAGAAACCTCGAAGCGATCTTTAGGTAAATTAGAAGCAATTAGCGTCAGTTGCTTTTCAGCGCCGCAACGATCTAAGGTTGGAATAATGAATAAAACTCTTATTCGCATTGGACTTACCAATAAAGTAACATAGGAAAATAACTCTTGCAAAACTGAAACAAAAGCGGCGCGTTACTAACGCGCCGCTCGAAAGTATCAGTTGCTTATTCGTGTAGTTGAATACACGGAAATCTCTTGTATTGAAATATTACAACATCATTCAGCCGGAACGGCAGGCTGTTCTTCAACAACAGGCTCGTCTGCAACAGGTTCATCTATTGTCTCAGAATTTTCAGAGCCATTCTCTACACCAGCGTCTGCTGCTTCTTCAACGCCATAGATCATGGCGGCCAAGGCCTTCGCTGTTGCTTCAGAATCGTCACAAAGGAAAGCGATTACATTGCCATATAAAGGCGCAGCGCAGACGAAGGGACCGAAAGAATCTGTTGGTTTATTTGGGTTGAATGCAAAATTTTCAGGACGCGTCCATTCTATTGCGTGTTCAGAGGCGGCCATTACGATCGATAGTGTGCGCGAAGGATCTGCAACGTCTTGAATTTTCAGCCCTTTTGGATGGCGGCCAAATGGCGTTTCTGGAGCGTTGAAGATTAAAAATTGAGTCTTGGTCGTAGCGGTAGGGTTCGTCGGACTCATATAAATTGTCGGCATTTTGGCGAGCAATTCAATATTAGCGTCACTGTTCCAAGGTTCGTCAAGTTTAAATTGTTCATACAATTTTTGTCCTGGTTCTCCTAAAAATGGCAACAAAGCAACGCGCCAGCTTAGGAGAGGAGTACCGTCATCGTCATAGATAGGAGTCGGATAAACCGAGTTTTGGCGATAATAAGCGGCAAAAGCTTGACTGAGTTGAGTCAACATTTGAGACGCCATGTCAATCTGCATATAGATTTCAGCGTTTGCTTGCGCATCGTTAACGCTTTTTATCGTGTTAATAAAGAATTGTACAGAATTTTGCGAATTTTTAAGAGTTCCAACAACATTAGAACCGTCTGCTGCAAGATTCACTGATTTCAATAAGTTGACGACCGATTCTATTTCGCTAAGCGCTTGTTCCGACTGAGCTTCAGCCTGCTTGGACAGTTGCCCGAGGGCGTCCACGCTCTTCATAAGCGCCGTTCCAATTGCCTTACGTATTTCGTTAGCTCCATCTTCTGTTTTAGCATTAACGGTCAAGGTTAATAAATCACCGTCTTCTTTAGAGAGGTCGAAGACGAATTGGAACGCTGAAACATGTTCTTGAATAACACTCGTCATGTCTTGAACAACTTGGGTTTTTTCAAGCGGAAGTGGACAGAACTGAGGATTGTAGTCGTATTGGAACACAGCCGCCGCCGAATCCAGAGGAAGGCGTCCTAAACGTTGAGCTGCAATTCCACGAGAATCGCCGTCTTGTGAACTAAAGTAATTATTTACCGCATCTGGCGTGCCAGAAATAAAAACGATGGAATTGTCGGTCGGGAAGGCTACGCCGGCACAAATGGAATCAATTTTTCCAACGGTTGGACCGAGTTGTAAAAACATGGGTTCTTCAAACAGGTTAACTTCATATTTGCTAACTTGTTGTTTTTTAATATTATCCGTTTTAACGTTTTGGAAAACTTGCGCCAAAACGGCGTCTTTGTCAAAAGGTTCTTCGGTGGAGAGGTATACGGTCTCGACAGGAGTCGCAAAACCTTCTTGGATGACTTCGTTGTTTTGAGCGTTTTTCAAGACGTCAAAAGTAAAGCCTTTGCTGTAGATAGCAATTTTTGATTTTGCAAGTATTTCAGGAACAGGAAGCTGGAATACCGATTGGGCAAAAAAACCGAGTACTGCGTTTCCATCTTCTTCCAGAGACGCAACGCGTTCGGGGAACAATACTTGTGCAAAGTACGCGCCCGGGTAGATAAATTCCGTGGAAAGATTGTTTTTAGTCCCAAGCTTGGCTAAATCTTCTTCGGATAAGGAACGAATTTCCATGGAAAACTGGGAACCTTGAACTACTTGATCAGCGACTTCTTCCTGCCCGGCTTCTTCCTTGTCTTTGCACCCGAC
>JGI24710J26742_10004093_pt1 | contig 12129 bp, 18 predicted proteins | sample BioPla2DNA2_FD_26742 | JGI IMG/M metagenome (IMG submission 26742) | reverse complement strand
GTTTCATGACCCGCCGGATCTTCTCAAGCTGGTTCATGAGGTTTGCCCGGTTGTGGAACCGGCCGGCGGTATCGGCGAGGACGACGTCGATGTTGTGGGCTTTTGCGTACTGGACAGTATCAAAGAGGACCGCAGAGGGATCAGCGCCGGCCTGGTGCTGGATCACCTTGATCCCGAGACGGTCGGCGTGGGTCGCTATCTGCTCGATCGCCCCCGCACGGAATGTATCCCCGGCACCGATCACGACCGAAAAACCGTTCTCCTGGAGGTAATGGCCGACTTTCGCGACGGTCGTCGTCTTCCCGGTCCCGTTAACGCCCGTGAAGAGGATCTTTACCGGCCGCTCTCTCTCCCGGATATAGGCAGGGAGGTCGAGGCCGTCGCCGAGCACACCGCAGAGCGCTGACCTGAGGGTGGATACGACCAGTCTGTCGACCGATGANCCGATCTTTTTGTGCCGGCCCACGAGATCGTCCCGCATCCNGGCGATGATCTCGTCGGTGACCGGGAGGGCGACATCGCTCTCGAGGAGGATCATCTCAAGTTCGAAGAGCGGTTCCTCGATATCCTTCGCCTCGAGGAGGAGNTCGCGGTCCCGGATAAGAACCTTTACCTTGTTGATGAACGTGGGTTCATCCCGCCCCTCAAGGAGGGGCGGGGAGGANTGCCCGGCCACNGAATCATCTGTAACCTCTGGAAGGACCGGNGGAGCCTCCGCTTCCGGTGGAGNCNCCTCAGCGGCCTCCTCGATATTCGAGGTGAATTTCGTCCGTATATTCTGAAGTTTTTTCTTTAAGGAATCAAACATCAGGATCTGCTCTGGCCTGCCTGGGCCTGCCGGGCCATCTGGTAGGCAGATTCAAGGCGCCGCGAGATCTGCGTTGTCTGGCCCTGCAACTGCTCGATGGAGCCTGCGACTTTCTTGCCCAGCGCATCAAGTTCTGTTATCCGATCCTCAAGATACTCCACCGCATCGGCGCTCGCCCGCTCCACGGAGACATCGGCCCCGATGTTCACCAGGAAGTGGCCGGCATCGAGCACCTTCGCCCTGAGATAAACACCGCCCCCGATCGGGAGGAGGGCGACACCATCCTCATTCTCCTGGAGTGCCCTGATGGACTCGATCGCAGCGGTAGTCTCAAGGCGTTGCTGCTCGATCATACCGAGCTGCTGCGTCATGATCTCTATCTGCTGCCCGTACTCGTTCAAGTACATCTGGAGGGTCTGTATCTCGCGAGGATCTACCTGTTCCACGTTATTCACCAGCTACTAGGTTAACTGATTCGATGGTGATATAACTTCTCTTCAGGCGGTGTTTGCTCCCGATATCAGCGAAAATTCGTTCTCTTGCCTGATTCTCGTTCGGGGCTGCGACTACCTTCCGGTAGGGCTTCCACTCATTCTTGATCATACACGCGCCCACAACTTCAAACGTCTGGTTCTCCATGACTCACTCACTCCAAAAATCCAAAGACTTCTTCTATTCGCCCAAGCTCAAACCCGCTCGTGAAGGACCCTGCGATATACCCCCTGCTGTTCGCAAGGACGCCGGTGCCGACGAGGCCGCTACCCATGTTCACCGANCCNAGGCCGACGGGAATCTCGACGACCTTCTCGAGGGCAGCGATCTCCGCGTCGGTGGTCCTCGGGTGGACAAGGATCCCCCGGTTCGTTGCATACCCGGCCATACCGACGGTCTTGATGCCCCCAAACGAGAGCCTGACTACCGGCACCGAGAGGAACGACCCGATCTCTTCAGCGACGTCGATCTCCATGTCGGGGTGGACTGCGGCTACATGGTCGTTTGCGAGGATGACGTTCCCGGCCGCGTTCATAGACCCTTCAAGCAGGAGAACATCCCGGTACTCCTCAAGGACCGCCACCTCATCGGAGGTGGCGAGGCCGCTGACGACCAGGCCGTGGGTGTTCCCTGCAACGAGTGAACCGATGATGGCGCTCCCCTGGATGGAGGTGGAGACTATCCCGACACCGAGCTCTTTCCTGAGAGCGTCGGTGAACTCCCGGGGCGCTCCCGGGTATACGATCGCCATATCCTCAAAGACGCGGGCGTACACGCCGATGTTTGGGTCACCTAAAAGATCGATCGTCCCTGTCATCTCACTCCTCGGCGAGCTCGGCCTGAACCTGCCCGTCCTCGAACTTCATCGCGCGGACGCGAATCTTTCTCGGGGGCTTCTCACTGCCGTTCTCCCAGACCTTCTCGTTGATGCTCTGGTCCAGTTTGACGTCCTCACTCTTCATGTGCCGTTTTAGAAACGTCCGGATGTCTTTGATAGCGGTGTTGCCCCTCTTCCACCGGGGNGCACGCTTCACATCACGGAGAGGTATAATATAGATATGTTCCTTCAGTGCCTCTGCCATAACCCTACACCTTCAAGGTACTCCGGCGCCAGTTGCGCCGCTTTGGATGCGACCCAACCGCGCGATTGGTTCTGATCATAACCCATGCCGGCACGCGGCGGTTCTGCTCGCATGCCTTTGCCAGCCGGATCTTCCGACCTTTCATCAACTTGCTCATAACTCACTCTCGCAAATATTTTAGCTATCNTTCCTGCCGACCACCAGTGATTGCATGTGGCGGGAAGGGAAGTACAACGCCGGATCGATACCGCGGGCACGAATCGCGNGNCGGATCTCCTGTTCGTAGTCGCCGTTCCCGATGCTGCCCGTCTCCCCATACCGCACCTCAAACAGCCTCCCGGAGAGGCGTTCCACCTCCGGTTTCCCGTAGCCAAGCAGTGGCCTGACATACGAGCAACCGGTGGTCGTCTCCAGGTGCTGCACCAGGGATCGATCGATCCGGGGGACGCGGTCGTCTCGACGGGTGCCGTCACCGACAACCGGGTATTCAGCCGCGAGGGCCTCGATGGCCACCCGGTGGACCATGCTGATCGCGTCATTCGGATACCCGCACGATACAAGCAGATCGACAGCCTCCTCAAGGAGATCGCGTCCAAGCACGCGCACACGGTGGGGGAGGTTCAGGGCGGCCGCCGCAGCCTCCACTGCTGGAACCTCCCGGCCGGGGTCAAAGACGCAGGTATTCAGTTCCACGTCATAATCACGCGCAAGCATGACCGCCGCGAGCGCGCTATCTTTCCCTCCTGAGAAGAGCAGACCTGCTTCCATTATCTTCGGGTAATCTTGAACTCTTTCTTCGACGGCGTCAACTGCACAAGCAGGCTCTTGAGCTGGTCGTCGGTGATCCGTTGACGGACTCTCCCGCTCTGGGCCAGCATCACGAGCTGCTGCTCAACCGCCTTTGCAAACTCCGGGCGGGTCAACTTGATGGTATTGAGCCTCTCCCTCGCTTCCGGCTCAAGAATCTCCATGAGCGCAAGACGGATCTGCGACTCGATCTGCTGCTGGCGCAAAGCCTCTTCTTCCATAGCCTGCTGATCCATCGCCTGCTGTTGCATCTGTTCCATCCTCCGGCGGCGGATCTCCGCGAGTTCATCATCTACCATCAGTCATACCTCCATCAGATCAGTATTTCGCAAGTCCCGGTGCAGCCCCGGCAGCTTCGGTCTTCAGGCCGTGTGCGGTGTTATCCAGGAACGATCTGCCGGCCGCGGTGACCGTACGCCCCTCACTCGTGTGGGATACGTATCCGGCCGCCTCGAGCTGCTGGAGAATCTTCCGGACGATCGAACCGCTTCCCCGTCGGAACTGTCCTGGAGCTGAGCCTCGATCGCGTTTACCGCCGTAGATCGTGCGCATCTTCTGGGTTCCGATCGGCCCGTCCATATAGACACGCCGGAATACCGAAGCCGCACGCACATACCACCAGTCATCATTCTCGGGAGGCATCTCCTTGTGTACCCCCGTCTTCGCAAAAGCGGCCCAATCCGGGGGCTGAATCTGCGGGTTTTTCTTGAGTTCTTCTGCCACCTGCCGGATAAGCATATCGGCAGGGATGTCATATACAGTCGTCATAGATGAACCTCTCTATCGCTAACAGTCTTTACATATTCGTTCAGTGATGTTTTATATATTTCGAGAATCCCGGCCTGCCGATCGACTCCGCCGCTCCGCGAGGACGAGTGTCCGCCCCCGGACCTCGAGGAGATCAGCATCAGCCGATGCCGCTATACTCCCGGGATCGACCTCAGTGTTCCGGAGCCACCGGACCTTGACGACCTTGCGACTCCTGAGCTGGTGCCGGATCTCATCGATCATGACGCTCGTTATACCCCGTTTTCCGATCCAGATGGTGGGTTTGAGATCATGGAACGACTCTCTCTTCACGACCGGGGCCTCCCGACCGGGTATCGCGACTGGTTCCCGCAGGCAAGACAGGTGGTGATCACATATCCCCGATGGATCCTGACCCGCGCGTTCGACCCGGGGACCAGGTAGGCGTTACACTGACGACAGAACTGGCGTTTCAGGTGCCGGTCAATCCGTATCCGGTGGCGCATGCCGATCTTTCTCGCCAGCTCCACGCAGCGGTTGCTCCAGGCAGGGTTTTCAGGGTAGAACTCTGCTGCACGCACAAAGAGGATCTCGATCCTCTCGCGCGCAAGCCTCCGGGATCCTGATTTTCGTGTCATACCTGTCATGATTCGATCCATTCTGTTGAGACAATACAGTGTTGAGATTGAAGACGAGGGACTATAAGATGTTGATCGTCAGGGCCAGCGGATCAGCACCCGCCGCCCGGTGACCTCAAGACGTCCCTCGCAGAAGAGTTTCACGGCGAGCGGGAGCGCTTCGTGCTCTTCTGCGAGGATCCTGTCGGCGAGCGTCGCCTCATCATCATCCGGGAGGACNGGAACACACCGCTGGATGACGATNGGNCCGGTATCCATCCCCTCATCGACGAGGTGGACGGTGCATCCCGCGACCTTCACCCCGTACTCGATCGCCTGCCTCTGCGCATGCAGNCCNGCNAACGCCGGGAGCAGGGCAGGGTGGATGTTCATCATCCGCCCCGAGAACTCATGCACGATGGCGGGCCCGAGTATCCGCATGTAGCCGGCGAGGACAAAGAGATCCGCCCGGCAGGTCTGCATCGCGACAAGGAGCGCTTCTTCGTATGCGGCCTTCGATGGGAACCGCGCGTACTCGACGACTATCACCGGGATCCCGGCGGCCCTGGCCCGTTCTATTGCGTACGCATCGGGGTTATCGGTGATGAGACCGACACAGATCGCCGGGAGATCTCCCCCCTCGATGGCATCGATCACCGCCTGGAAGTTGGATCCTCTCCCCGAGGCGAGCACCGCAACTCTTTTCCTGCCAGCAGGTCTCTCTGATTCCATGGTTCTTCTCCTCATCCGGACTCTTCCGGTGTTACCGGGGGGGTGATGATCAGTTTTACCTTGACGATCCGCCGGCCCTGCATCTGCATCACCACCAGTTTGACGTTACTCTCGTCGATCGTGGCCGCCTCACCGCGGCGGGGGATATGCCCCAGTCGGTCGATGACGAGGCCGCCGATGGTCTCGTATGCATCCGTCTCCGGGAGGTTGAGGCCGAGATCCTCGTTTAAGTGTCCCACCCATGCCTGTGCGTCGACCAGGTAGGCGCCCTCTCCGATCTTCTGCACCTCAGGCTCCTCCTCGTCGAACTCGTCCATGATCTCGCCCACCAGTTCTTCGAGCATATCCTCGACCGTCACGATACCGGCAAACGATCCGTACTCGTCAAGGACGACCGCCATATGCTGTTTCATCACCTGGAGTTCTTTTAAGAGTTCGTCGATCTTCTTGCTCTCCGGGACAAAACAGGGTTCGTACATCAGGTCTTTGATCGTAACGCTCATCTGCTGGCGGAAGGCAGCCGCAAAGATGTCCTTAATATTTAAGAGCCCGACGATATTATCAATCTGCTCATGGTAGACCGGGATCCGGGAAAAACCGGTCTCGTTGAAGATGGAGAGGGCGCTCTCAAGGGTGCTCGTATCCTCGAGCATGACGACATCGACGCGGGGCGTCATCACCTCACGGACCGTTGTATCGCCGAAACGGAGCACCGAGTAGAGCATCTCCCGTTCCTGCTCCTCGATTGTCCCCTCCTCCTCGCCGACATCGATCCACTCCTTGATCTCCTCCTCGGTGACGACCGGTTCGGTCGTCCCGGGCCGGAAGGCGAACTGTCGTTTGATGCGGTCCAGGGCCCAGAGCACCGGGTAGAGAGCCTTTGAGAGGTAGAGGATGGGACGGGCGACACGGAGCGCCAGTTCCTCGATGTTCCGGGAGGCGTACATCTTCGGCCCGATCTCNCCGACTATCAGCATAAGGATGACCGTGACACCGGTCGCTATACCNATACCGACGTCACCATAGATGCCGATGGCTATAGCGGTCGCGAGNGACGCTGCGGCGACGTTGACTATATTGTTTCCGATAAGGATCGTGATCAGGACGGTATCGGTCGAGCGTTTCAGGATATCGAGCGCCTCTGCTCCGCTTCGCCCCTGGTTGAGAAGTGCATGGACCTTCGCCCGGGTTATCGATATAAGGGCAACTTCGGAACTTGAGAAGAAGCCCGAGAGGAGCAAACAGATGAAGAATAATATGATCTCTATGGTCACAACGTCTACGACTACCATTTACTCCACGCCGCAGTGAACGGCATTACTTAATATCTGATCAGTTGTTGAGGATATATTCATTATGTTGCAGGCAGGCATTATAAAACCAGNGCTTCAGGAGAATATCGTCTTTAATGCCTCCATCTCGCGCATCANGAGCACAATCTTCTCTTCTGAGCAAAGGGGGTCCGGAAAGACCATATCCTCGAGTTCCAGCGTGAGGTAGCCATCGTAACCCCGGTCGGCAAGTTCCGTAAGTACCAGGAAANCGGAGGAATCNCCGTGGATGGGGTGATGGGGTCGCCCGTTTGCGCCGAGGGCGCTGACATGGACGTTTGCTATCCGGTCGATNCAGAGGTCGATGAACCTGAGCACCTCATCGCAGGAGATCATCAGGGCATGCCCGATATCGAGCGTGAACCAGAGCCAGGGCTCCCGTTCGAGCACCTCGACCGCGTCATCCGCGGTGTAGAGGAGGGTGTTGACCCGGGGTTCAAGGTTCTCGATCGCCACCCTCACCCGCGCCCGCCCTGCGGCCTCCCGGAGCCGGTCGATATACTCCTCAAACCTCTGGAAGTCATAGGCGCTCGGGTGGCGCTTCGCTGTCCGCCGTCCGGGGTGGACGGTCACCACATCGGCACCTATCCTGCCGGCCATCTCGATCGCCTCGACGGTGTAGTCGACCGATACCCCGGCGACCCTCGGGTTGATGGAGCAGGGGTTTAAGTCGAGCGATGGTGCATGGATGGTGATCGGTGAGAGTTCCGGGTGGTCGGCGATACACTGCACGAGGTCGTCCTCGGGGAGGCCGCGGAGCCAGTAGTCCGGCGTCTCGACCCAGAACTCGAGCCCCTCGAGCCCTGCCTCAGAGACGTAATCAAATATCTGGTCACAGGGGTACTCGTGGAAGAACATTGTCGAGACGGCGATTCGAGCCATGACATTAGTTGATATACCGGTGGTCTAATACATTGTGGTTGTTATGCAGGGTTCTTCCGGCAGTCCGGTCCCGTTTGGAACCCGGATTTATGGGGTCTCAGAGGTCTCCGGGCTTATCTGCGACCTCCTNGATGATNCGCGCCTGCAGGGGATCTGGGTGCGGGGGGAGGTGACCAACTACAAGAACCATGTCTCCGGCCACCGCTACTTCTCGCTATCGGAGCAGGGNNGGAGAAACCCTGCGCTGATCAACTGTATCATGTGGCGCACCTCTGCGTCAAACCTCAAATTTACGCCAGAAGACGGTATGGCTGTCCTCGCACGTGGTTCGGTGGAGGTCTATGAACCCCATGGCAGGTACCGGTTGATCGTCAGGGAGATGCGCCAGGAGGGGGGTCCTGGTGAGCGTCACCTGATGGTCGAGCGCTGGAAGCGCGAGCTTGAGGCTGAAGGGCTCTTTGATCCCGGGCGAAGGCGGCCCCTGCCTGCATTCCCGTGCCGGGTGGGTGTGGTCACCTCCCCGACCGGCGCAGCGATAGAGGATATCCTCTCGGTCATATCCCGGCGGTATCCGGCAGCGGAGGTGATCCTCTCGCCGACCGCCGTCCAGGGCGATGGAGCGCATAACGAGATCGCGGAGGCGCTCCGGCGGGTCGATGGGCTCGTGGATGTGATCATCGTCGGCCGCGGCGGGGGGAGTTTCGAGGATCTCTTCGCCTTCAACCATCCAGACGTCGTGCGGGCCGTCGCCGCCTGCACGACCCCGGTGATAAGCGCCGTCGGGCATGAGGTGGATACAGCGCTCTGCGATTTTGCTGCTGACCTCCGGGCACCGACACCCTCGGCGGCTGCGGAGCGGGCCGTCCCTGACCGCCTGGAGCTCCTCCGGGATCTCGCCGGACAGAGGGACCGGATGGAAACACTCCTCATCCGCCGCCTCGATGCCGCCGGGCGGGAGGTTGAGGACCTCCGGGCGCGCATGCACCCCCGGCGACTCACGCGCCGGATAAACGAGCGGATGCAGCGCCTCGCCGAGCACGAAGAACTGCTCAGGCGGGCGGCGCTCTCCCGGGTGCAGCGGGAACGATCCGCCCTCGCTGAGGTCAGGGCACGCCTCGAGGGGAAGGATCCGCTCGCGATCCTTGAGCGGGGCTACTGTATCGTTGAGTCGGAGGGAAGCATTGTCCGGAGCGCCGGCGACCTCAGTCCCGGGGACCGCGTGGTGCTGCGGATGAAGGATGGCCGGTGCAGGGCCGTCGTGGAGGAGGTAGATCATGACAGAGACGTTTGAAGAGATGCTTGGAGAGCTGCGGGAGATCGTCCGGAAGCTGGAGGACGGGGATGGGAGCCTTGAGGAGAGTATCGCCATGTACGAGCGCGGTGCGCTCCTCGTGAAGCAGTGCGAAGACCTCCTCACCGATGCCGAGATAAAGCTCACAAAGCTTGGTTGCGAACCGTGAAGTGAGGTCAGTCTCCTTCAGGTATCTCGACCTCGAGCTCGATCACCAGATCCGCCCCCCGCCGGAGCGCCTCGATGAACTCCCGGGGGAGCGCAGCCGCGACGTGATCGGAGCGGATGGCAACCGTCCGGTCGGAGACGAAGTCGCTCCGCCGCCAGACGAGGTCTGCGGGATGATCCAGGGTGAGGCCCGCAGAACCCCGTGACCTGACCACGACGGTTATATCGCCGGCAGTAAGCCGGGTCGTGAGCACCGCCCGGTCGTCGGAGAGGAGCGCCTTCAGGTCGGGGTCGAGGTCGGCCGCACCCTTGTCGGCGGCGATGCCGATGATGCAGTCGCCCGCGAGTGTCAGTGTCTTGTCTCTTGTCACCTCAAACGTCGTCGTATGCGTGCCCTGGACCAGCGGGTGCCCCCGCGCCCGAACGGTATCCCTCGCCTTCATGCTTAATAGGAGAGGGATTCCATTGCTATTGAATGATTACTATCGTCTGTCCTGCGTGCAATGAGGAGTGCGAACACGAGATTCTCCGTGAGGCCGCCGAACTGGTCGTCCGGTGCTGCGAGTGCGGCCGGGTCCACCGGGTGCCAAAGCCCCCGGAGCCCCGGATCCTCACCATCAGGGCGATCGTGAGCCGGGAGACTGAGTCGGAGGTCTGCTGCGTCGAAGCCTTCGAGGATGAGGTCGTGGCCGTCGGGGACCATATCGTCGCGGAGTGCGGGGACGAGGCGGTCGGTGTCGAGGTCACCGGCATCGAGGTCGGGCCGAAGAGGGTCCGCCGGGCGGGGGCCGCGGAGGTGACGGCCCTCTGGACGCGGGTGATCGAGCAGGTCGTGGTGCGGGCGTCCATCCATGCCGGGCGCACGACCATACCCCTCTACCAGGCAGCAGAGGGGGAGGATGAGTTCGTCGTCGGGGAGACCTATACCTTCGGCGGGCGGAGGATCCGGATATCGCATATAAAGCTCCGCGACGGCCCGGTCATACGAAAAGAGGGTTGGAAGACGGTCGCCCGCCGGATAAAGAGGATATACGGCTACCTCGACCGGGGTCAGCGCAGGTGGTGAGCGGGCCCGGGGGCTGTACCCGGATCAATCTCTAACAATTTAAGCCAGATCGGCAGGTTCGTCCGGGAAGCTTGCGAGGTCTCCTGGAACCGGCGCCTGCCCTGATGGGTGATTAGTTTATATGCGAAGATGTTCTGAAGAATTCTCATAAGGCCAGGTCTGGCGAGCGATCGGCTGCTAGCGTCGAGACGCGGCGGCTCTGGCATGGTGTCCAGGTTCCGATGCACCAGTCTCCGGATCAATCTCTGGATCAGGTGCGTGTATGCAAGCAGCGCCACAAAGGCATCGACCCGGCCAGGATTTTCCAGGAAGGCGGGATCGACTGCAATCGGATCCTCAAGGATCGTGAAGGAATCCTTCTTTGTCTTTGGTTCAGTCGCAAGGCGAAGGATCTCCTGTGCCGGCAACTCTTCCACCGGCGTGTTTGTTATCAGCACAATCGTCTCCGCTTTTTGCAGTTCTGTCCGGTAGAGATCGCGGTTCAATTCCGGATCTCCGGCCCGGATTACCCATCCAGACCCCCCGGCCCCGGCGGTCAGATCGACCGTCCAGAGGCGGTGGGTGCGGAGGCGCCAGTGCGCGCTCTTGATTGCCCGGAGGGCATCAGACTCATGAGTAAACTCTCGTGCCGTTATGTCGGTGAGAATCGATAGAACCTCTTCTCTGGATGCGCTGATCCTGGACTCGAACTTCTCCCTCAGGTTGCTGCTCCGGAAGACGAGTACCCGGAACTCCGCCTTGCTGTCGCCAACCACACGGATAAACTCCTGCACCTCATAGGTATCCGGCTCCTCCCGGCCCATATCAACCGGGAGCCAGGCATCTGACTCGTAGGCGTCCCGGATCGTCCGGGTGGCAGTCTTTCTGTCGAGGCCCGCCGGATACCGGGCGGCGAATCGGAGGCCCGCTTCCTGCAATCCGAGGAGGTTTCTGGCCGTGGCAATCTTTGAATCGGCGATGTAGATGAATGGATTTTGTTCAGCAAGAGTATGGAGGGTGGTCGGATCGCGGATGCAATCTGCCTCGCTCCCGTAACAGGTGGTGGCGGCGAGCGGGATCCCTGTTGGGTCGCATGCGAAGCTGAGCATGACACGGGCCGGGCCGCTTTCCTCATCATCGGCGTCTTCAAAGGCACCCCACAGGATAAACGTGGCGGTCTCGCCGTAGATGGCCGGGTCAAACGGGATCGAGAACGCAGTATATGCCCGGAGGGCGAGGGTGGTGAAGAGGCGTTCAGGCCCGGCGGCGTGAAGGCTGTCGAGCATGGAGGTGAATGCATCAGGGGTCAGCCACTCTGGCCGGGCAGTCGATGTGAAGAGGAGATCCATATCCACCCAACCGTAATAACTGTCGAGGTCATAATACGGAAGCCGCCGATGGAAATACTGGATGAAAGGAAAGAGGACGATGGCTTTTGCCAGGTTTCCGGGGCTCATCTGCCACTCATCTGGATCCGGGGCAAGTGCCGAGTCGATGGTCTCGACAAAACCGATCCGGTCGAGGTATATAGCGGCGATAGTCGCAACAAGGGGCGTTTGAAGGAAGGGAGGGTGTTCGGATCTTAAAGAACGGTTGAGGATCTCATCCGGTACATGTGAAGGAGAAGGGTCAGGCATGAAGANTGAGTGTGTGCCATGAACCTATCAACCTCCCGGATCACNCGCACCACCTCCACGGGGTGTTTCACCGGANCGCTCCTGCCGGCATCTTCGCGCGGAGATGCTCGCCCCGATTATGCAGGGAGTGCCGGCATTCCCCGGGGNGGCAGAGCGCGACACCCCGGGAACTGCTGCGCCGGGCTACCCCGGCATGTGCCGCCGGATGGCGGCCTCGAGATCCTCGCGGTGGACGAACCCCTCCATCCGCTCCCTGACCCGGTCGCCCTCGATGATGAGGGTCGTCGGCGTCACCCGGAGTTTGTACTCTTTGATGTACTGCGGGTTTTTTATGGCATCGATCTCCTCGATCTCGACCCCGAGATCCTTCCTGACTTCCTGGAGGATCGGGGCCTGCTCATCGCACCCCATGCACCCTTCCTGGAAGAAATTTATCACTTTCACCGTCATGATGATACCACAGCGAGGAGCCCGGGCCTGACCGGGGGGG